>Ga0105046_10000242_pt1 | contig 70585 bp, 63 predicted proteins | sample MAT03_FD_78385 | JGI IMG/M metagenome (GOLD analysis project Ga0105046, IMG submission 78385) | Freshwater microbial communities from Lake Fryxell liftoff mats and glacier meltwater in Antarctica - MAT-03 (megahit assembly) | ecosystem: Environmental > Aquatic > Freshwater > Ice > Liftoff...
CCGCTGGTGTTCTACCATTTTCACCAGTTCCAACTGCTGGAGGGTGGGCGCTTTGACCGTCTGTCAGAGTCTTACATCGCCGAGCGCCGGGAGCCGGACGGTGTCTACACCACCTACGAAGACGCTTTGCGCGAGGCCGTCGCGCAGGTCCGCCAACGGGTGCCGGGATGTGCCTATGGCATCAAGTCGGCGGCGCAGGTCACCTCGCGCCGCATGGTGCAGCGCTTCGTGCCGCGGCCGATCAAGGAGCTGCTGCGCCGCGCGATGACCCGGATGGCGGGGAAGCTCTGAAGATCTCGGTCATCACCGTGGCCTACAACAGCGCAGGCACGATCGCCGAGACCCTGCATTCGGTTGCACGGCAATCGCACCCGGATGTTGAGCACATCGTGATCGACGGCGGATCGCGCGATGCCACTTGCGCGATCGTGCGCGCCGAGGGCACGCGGGTAGCCACTCTGGTGTGCGAACCCGACCTCGGCATCTACGACGCGATGAACAAGGGCGTGGCCCGCGCTACCGGCGAGGTGGTGGCCTTTCTCAATTCGGACGACTGGTATGCCAGCGGCGATGTGCTGGCGCGCGTGGCCGCGCTGATGCAGGCGGACGTCGCGCTGGACGCGGTGCTGGGCGACGTTGAATATGTCGATCCAGAGCAGCCACAGCGCAGCGTGCGGCGCTACCGGTCGGAACGCTTCCGCCCCGCGCTGCTGGCCTGGGGCTGGATGCCGGCGCATCCGGCGATGTTTGTGCGGCGGCGCGTGTTCGCCCAGGCGGGGCCTTTTCGGACTGATTTCCGCATTGCGGGCGATTACGAGTGGATTGCGCGGGCCTTCGGCTCCGGTACCCTGCGCTTTTGCCATCTCGATGCGGTGCTGGTGCGCATGCGTACCGGGGGTGTCAGCACCGGGGGCTGGCGCAATACGCTGCTGCTCAACCAGGAGGTGCTGCGGGCCTGCCGCGACAACGGCATTCGAACCAATTGGTTGATGATTTTGTCCAAGTACCCGGCCAAGCTGCTGGAGTTCCTGCGGCCATGAAGTGGCTGGTGACGGGCGCCAGCGGGTTTGTCGGGCAGGCCCTGGTCGCACGGCTTGCCGCCGATCCCGAACACACGGTGCGTGCAGGCAGCCGCAGTTCCGGGTCGGCGCTGGCCGACGGGGTGGCGCGTGTGCAGGTTCCGCCGCTGGATGCCGCGGGCGACTGGCGCGCCGTGCTGCAGGGCGTCGACGTGGTGGTCCACCTGGCGGCCCGGGTGCATGTGATGCAGGACCGCGCCCAGGACCCGTTGGCCGAATTCCGCCGCGTCAATGTGCAGGGCAGCCTGGCGCTGGCCCGGCAGGCGCTGCAGGCCGGGGTGGCACGCTTTGTCTTCGTCAGTTCGGTCAAGGTGCATGGCGAGGCCACCGAGCCGGGCCGGCCCTTTCACGCCGATGACACTGCGCATCCACAGGACGCCTACGGCCAAAGCAAGCTGGAGGCCGAGACGGGCCTGCGCGAACTGGCCCGTGGCAGCAGCAGCATGCAGTGGGTGATCGTGCGCCCACCGTTGGTCTATGGCCCCGGTGTGCGGGCGAACTTCGGGGCCCTGGCGCGCGCCGCGGCCAGCGGCTGGCCGCTGCCGCTGGGCGCAGTGCACAACCGGCGCAGCTTTGTGGCGCTGGACAACCTGGTCGATCTGCTGGTGCTGTGTGGCACCCACTCCGCGGCAGCAAACCAGGCCTTTCTGGTCAGCGACGGCTGCGACCTGTCGACCACCGAGCTGCTGCAACGCCTCGCACGCGCCCAGGGCCGTCAGGCCCGGCTGTGGCCGGTGCCGGTCGCGGTGCTGGAGTGGGGCGCTCGCCTGACGGGTCGCCATGCGATGCTGCAGCGCCTGTGCGGCAACCTGCAGCTCGACATTGCTAAGACCCGTGCACTGCTGGGTTGGGCTCCGCCCCTCGCGGTGGATGAAGCCCTCCGCCGGATGGTCGCGGCGTCGGGACAGGCAGGGGCGGCGCCAAAGTGACCGCATCCAAACGGGTCTTCGACCTGTGCCTGGCCTTGGTGGCGGCGCTGTGCCTGGCCGTGCCTTTTCTGGTGGTTGCGGTGCTGGTCCGGTGGACCTCTCCCGGCCCCGCGCTGTACTGGTCCGACCGCGTCGGTCGATATAACCGGATATTCAGGATGCCGAAATTCCGCAGTATGCGCATCGAAACGCCTGCCGTTGCCACGCATTTACTGCAACAGCCGGAGAGTTATCTCACACCGATCGGCAGTTTTCTGCGCCGGAGCAGCCTGGATGAATTGCCGCAGTTATGGAGCATATTGCGCGGCGACATGAGTTTTGTCGGCCCGCGACCGGCCTTGTTCAACCAAGACGATCTGGTGGCCCAGCGCACGGCCATGGGGGTTGATGCACTGGTTCCCGGCCTGACCGGGTGGGCCCAGGTGAACGGTCGCGACGAGTTGCCGATACCGCAGAAGGTGGCGCTCGATGCGCAATATCTGCGACGCCGATCAATCGGATTTGATATTCAGATACTCGCGCTTACCTTCATCAAGGTTATTCGGCGAGATAATGTGCGGCACTGATCCATTTATCTGCCACCACTTTTCAGGACATAACCATGAGCAATCTCATCGACATCCAGAGCCAGATCGAAAAACTCCAGAAGCAGGCCAGCGATATTCGCACCCGCGAATTCGACAAGACCGTACAGGATATCGTGGCCAAGATGCAGGCTTTCGGCATCACCCTCAAGGACATCCAGACCGCGGGCAGCCGCAACGCCAAGTCGACCAAGGGCCGGGGCAAGGGCAAGACCGCTGCCAAGGCGCCGGCTGCCAAGCTGCGCAAGTCGGGTGCGTCCGCCACGGTGGCACCCAAATACCGCGGCCCCAACGGCGAGGTCTGGAGCGGGCGCGGTCTGACGCCCAAGTGGCTGGCGGCGCTGATTGCACAGGGCAAGCAGAAAGAGCAATTTGCAATCCAGCCGTGACGTGGGCGCGCCGCCGCTGCCGCCACCGATGGCGCTGCAGCACCCGGCGAGCCGGATCGGCCTGGTCCGCGTAGCCGCTTTCAGCTGGGGCTTCAGCGCCTTCCTGCCGGTGGGCGTGATGTACCTGAACTTTCTGCTGATGCTGGTGCTGCTGGCGTTTGCACCCGCCATCGTGCATCGCATCGGTGCCGTGTTCCGGCAGCCAGTGGCGCTCCCGATAGGGCTGATGCTGGCTTGGACGCTGCTTGCGGCGCTGGTTGGCGACTGGGTTGAGGACACCCCGACGCGGTTGTTCCATGTAGCCCGCGTGGCCCTGCTGCTGCTCATGGGGATGGTGCTGACCGCCTCGGAGGCGCGCGCCGCGCTGGCAGGCTTTCTGGTGGCGGCGCTGGCGGCCGCTGCGGTGGTGGCGGCCCACCATACGTGGGGCTTGCCGCCCTGGGCCATCTGGGCCAGCTTGTTGCAGTCGCGCAACAATTTCAGCAGCGGCAACATGATCACGATGGCGACGGCGGCAGGCGTTTTTGTGCACCTGGGCGTGAGCGGGAGCCTGACGCCGCGCGACTCCGGGCTGGCCTTGCTGGCAGCCCTGATGCTTGCGCTGACGGTCGCGTTCCATGCCGTATCCCGCAACTCGCAGCTGCTGCTGGTCCTGCTGCTGCTGACCGCTGTCTTCTTCCGTTTCCGGTCGATGCGCTCGGCACTGCGCGGTGTTGCCGTGGTGCTGGTGCTGGCGGCCGCGTTGTGGCAGTTGTCGCCGACCACCAAGACGCGCTTCGCGGAACTCGCCGACAACATCCGCGGCGCCACCACCGGCCAAAACTTCGCCACCAGTGGCGGCGTTCGCTGGCGCATGTACCAGGAGGCCTTCCAGGGCATGGTCGAGCACCCGGTCCTGGGCACCGGCGTGGGTAGCTGGTTGCCCCACTGGCGCTCGGTCTGGACGGGCCTGGATGTGCAGATGACGCCCGAAACCCGGCGCCAGTTCGCCGAAATCAACAACCCGCACAACGACTTTCTGCTGGCCGGCATGGAAACCGGGATTCCCGGTTTGTTGGTTCTGGCCTGGCTGCTGCTCGGCTTCATCCGCCAGGGTTGGCGCGCCCGCTCGCCGGGCGGGGGCGTCACGCTGCTGTTCGGCGTGTCGCTGTTCGCCACGACGCTCGTGAACGCACCGTTCCGGGACGCGGCGCTGGGCTTGACACTGCTCTGGTTGCTGGGCGTCAGCCTGGCTGCGCAGGGGAGGGTGCAACATGCATGAACGCCTGGTAGCCTTGCCGCGGCTGCAGAAGCAGCTGTCGGTGATCGTGCTCGATGTGGCGCTGGCACTGCTGTCGACCTGGCTTGCGTTCAGCCTGCGGCTGGAAACACTGCACTGGCCCAGCGGCGCGCAGTGGTGGGTGTACCTGCTGGCGCCGGTGCTGGCGGTTCCGATCTTCGTGCGTCTGGGGCTGTACCGCGCCATCTTCCGCTATACCGGTCTGGCGGCCCTGATGGCCATCGCCAAGGCCGTGGCCCTGTATGCGATGCTGTTGTTCGGCATTTTGTTGTGGCAGCAATGGCTGGGCGTGCCGCGCAGCATGGGTGTATTGCAGCCGATCCTGTTCCTGCTGGTCATTGGCGGCAGCCGGGCCCTGGTGCGGTTCTGGCTGGTGGGCATGGGGCGCAACGGGTTGGCTTCCGAGGGGCGGCTGCTGATCTATGGCGCTGGCCAGGCCGGCGTGCAGACCGCCAGTGCGATCGCCAACGCGCACCAGTTCGTGCTGGTCGGGTTTGTCGACGACGACCCGGCCAAGGTCGGGCGCAGCATTAACGGCGTGCTGGTGTTTGCACCGGCGCGGATCACCGAGCTGGTGCACGACCGGGGCGTGACCGACATCCTGCTGGCCTTGCCGAGTGCGGCGCGCGCCCGGCGCAACGAGATCATCGCCAGCCTCGGGACCCTGCCAGTGCATGTGCGCACGCTGCCCAGCATGTCCGATCTGGCCAGCGGGCGGGTGACGGTGCGCGACTTCAATGAGCTCGATGTCGAGGACCTGCTGGGGCGGGACCCGGTGGTCGCGCTGGCGCAATTGCTGACGCGCACCAGCGCGCAGCAGGTGGTGCTGGTGAGCGGCGCGGGCGGCAGCATCGGCAGCGAGCTGTGCCGCCAGATCCTCAAGGAGAAGCCCCTCCAGCTGCTGTTGCTGGACCACAGCGAATTCGGCCTGTACAGCATCCACCAGGAACTGCGCGCCCTGTGCGACGCGCAAGGGGCTGCAGTCGAGCTGGTGCCACTGCTGGGCAGCGTGACCAACCCGCGTCGCCTGGCCGAGGTGTGCAATCGGTACCGGCCGGCGTGGGTCTACCATGCGGCGGCCTACAAGCACGTGCCGATTGTCGAGATCAACCCGGCCGAGGGCATTGCCAACAATGTGTTCGGCACGCTGAACATGGCGCGTGCCGCGATCGCCGCCGGGGTGGCCAATTTCGTGCTGGTATCCACCGACAAGGCGGTGCGTCCGACCAACGTGATGGGGGCCAGCAAACGCATGGCCGAGCTGGTGCTGCAGGCACTGTCGGATTTTCAGCAAGGTGCCGGCACGCGATTCACCATGGTGCGATTTGGCAATGTGCTGGGCTCCAGCGGCAGCGTGGTGCCGCTGTTCCGCTCCCAGCTGGCCAGTGGCGGCCCGCTCACCGTCACCCATCCGGACGTGACACGCTATTTCATGACCATTCCAGAGGCGGCCCAGCTGGTGCTGCATGCCGGTGCGATGGCCAGCGGTGGCGAGGTGTTCGTACTCGACATGGGCCAGCCGGTGCGCATCATCGAGCTGGCGCGGCGCATGGTCGAGTTGTCCGGCTTACGCGTGCGCAACGAAGCCTACCCGCAGGGCGACATCGAGATCACCATCACTGGCCTGCGCCCCGGCGAGAAGCTCTACGAGGAGCTGCTGATCGGCGACAACCCGTCGCACACGCAGCACCCGCGGATCATGACGGCGCACGAGGAATTCCTGCCCTGGCCGGAGCTGCTGGTGCAGCTTGAAGCCTTGCGCGACGCCGTCGACAGTGGTGACGTGCCCGGCATCAAGGCCGTGCTGACCACCTGTGTGCACGGGTATTCCGAGCCCTCGAACTCCGACCTGCAGGCCCTGGCGCTCTGAGCCGTCCCGGCGGGCGGCCTGTTGCACAATCCGGGCATCCCCTGCCGCTACCTTCCCTGACCATGACCGACACCTCCTCCATTTCGCCGCGTGACAAGGCCGAGATCCTGGCCCAGGCCCTGCCCTACATCCGCAAGTTCCACGGCAAGACCATGGTTATCAAATATGGCGGCAACGCCATGACCGACCCCGCCCTGCAGGCCGACTTTGCCGAAGACGTGGTGCTGCTCAAGCTGGTGGGCATCAATCCGGTGGTGGTGCATGGCGGTGGCCCGCAGATCGAGAACGCGCTCAACCGACTGGGCAAGAAAGGCGAGTTCATCCAGGGCATGCGGGTCACCGACGCCGAGACCATGGAGGTGGTCGAGTGGGTACTGGGTGGCGAGGTGCAGCAGGATATCGTTGGCCTGATCAACCAGGCCGGCGGCAAGGCGGTGGGCTTGACCGGGCGCGATGGCGCCATGATCCGGGCCCAGAAGCTCAAGATGGTCGACCAGATGGACCCCAGCAAGGAGCACGACGTCGGCCAGGTGGGCGACATCGTGAGCATCGACCCCGGTGTGGTGCGCGCGCTGCAGGACGACGCGTTCATCCCGGTCATCAGCCCGATCGGCTTTGGCGAGAACAACGAAAGCTACAACATCAACGCCGATGTGGTCGCCGGCAAGCTGGCCTCGGTGCTGTCGGCCGAGAAACTGGTGCTGTTGACCAACACCCCCGGTGTGCTGGACAAATCGGGCAAGCTGCTCACCGACCTGTCGGCGCGTGCCATCGACGAGATGTTTGCCGACGGCACCATCCATGGGGGCATGCTGCCGAAGATCGCATCGGCGCTGGATGCCGCCAAGAGCGGTGTGCATTCGGTGCACATCATCGACGGCCGGGTGCCGCATGCGCTGTTGCTGGAGATCCTGACCGACCAGGCGTTTGGGACCATGATTCGCTCGCATTGAGTTTGTCGGTGGGACCGGGTAAACCCCGACATTGCCGTATGCGAGAATGATTTCAGACACCATGCAAGACGCCCCGAACAGCTCCGACGCCGAAGGTGTTTCTGCCGACCCTGCCGGTGATGCGCCCCGTGTTCCTCGCAAGCGGCCCAAGCCCGGCGAACGCCGGGTGCAGATCCTGCAGGCGCTGGCCGAGATGCTGCAGCAACCCGGTGCCGACCGCATCACGACCGCGGCCCTGGCGGCCCGTCTCAGTGTCAGCGAGGCCGCGCTCTACCGCCACTTCGCCAGCAAGGCGCAGATGTTCGAGGGGCTGATCGAGTTCATCGAGCAGACGGTGTTTACCCTCGTCAACCAGATCACCGATCGCGAGCAGGCCATGCCCGACGCGCGTTCCGGCACCCGCCAGGCGGCCAAGGTGGTGGCGATGGTGCTGCAGTTCGCCGAAAAAAACCCGGGCATGACGCGGGTCATGGTGGGTGATGCTCTGGTGTTCGAGAACGAACGTCTGCAACTGCGCATGAACCAGTTCTTCGACAAGATCGAGGCTACTCTGCGCCAGGGCCTGCGTATCAGCGCCGATGCCGCTGGCTCCGCCACGCCGACCGTCGACGCCCAGGTGCTGGCCTCGGCCCTCACCGCCTTCACCGTCGGTCGCCTGCACCGGTTTGCCCGTTCAGGCTTCAAGCGCTCGCCGACCGAGCACCTCGACGCCAGCCTCGCCGTGCTGCTGTAGCTGGCGGCCGCGGCCCCTTGGCGCGGTTTCAGCGCGCTGCGGCCAAGCCGACCTTCGTGCCGGCATCCTGCAGCTCTTGCCAGGTCTGTGCATCGATGGTGATGCCGCTTTCCTGGCGTTGTTCGCGCGCCCGGCGTTCCGGGTCCCCGGCGATCTGCACGGCGTCAAAGCCCGGAGCCACCGGGCCGGCCTGCACCCAGTCCGCAAAGGCGCACGCTTCCTGTTCGAACACCTCCTGCGTGCCCAACCGGGCCGGATCGATCAGGATCGCCAGCATGCCGTTGACCACGGCCTTCACGGCCGGGTCGCTGGGCCGATGCCAGGTTCCGCTGCCACTGAGCGCGCCGCCCAGCAGTTCACAGGCCATGGCCATGCCGAAGCCCTTGTATTCGCCAAAGGTCAGCAGCGCACCGAGCAGGCCGTTGGACTGCGGCACCACGACCACGCCAGGATCGTTGGTGGGGCGCCCGTGTTGGTCGATCAGCGTCCCGGGCGCAACCTGCTCGCCCTTGTTGTAGGCGACGCGCATCTTGCCCTGTGCCACGCGGCTGGTGGCAAAGTCGAGCAGGAACGGCGGCCTGCCCGCCAGTGGAATGCCGATACAGCAGGGGTTGGTGCCGAAGCGGCCATCCGCCCCGCCCCAGGGGGCGACGACCGGGCGTGACTGGACATTCACGAAGTGCAGCGCCACCAGACCTTGCGCCGCTGCCATTTCGGCGAAGTGGCCGATGCGCCCGAGGTGGTGGGCCTGCGCCAGGGTCATGATGCAACTGCCATGTTGCCGTGCGCGCGCCATCGCCAGCTGCATCGCCTGTTCGCCGACCACCTGTCCGTAGCCGCGCTGGCCGTCCAGGGCCAGCAGCGTGCCGATGTCGGACGTAATGCGTGCTGCCGCGTTCGGTACCAGACCGCCTTCGAGCACGGCGTCCACATACCGCGGGACCATGCCCACGCCATGCGAGTCATGGCCGCTCAGGTTGGCCAGCACCAGGTTGGCTGCCACGGTGTCGGCTTCGGTGACCGCGCTGCCGGCGGCTTGCAGCAGGCGGCTGATCCAGGCCTGGAGTTCGGGGGCGGGAAGGGTATGGTCCATCGGCGTATTCCTAGAGGGCGGGGCCAAGTTGCCAGGACACGATGGGGTTCTGGCCGCAAGCATGCACTTTTCCGTTGTTGGCGGCTGTCACCGCGTGCCCAGGCGGGATGCGGGCGCGCGAGGTGATGGCCTCGATCACCGGGCCGACGATGAGCCGGGAGTGGACGAGGAGGACGTCGTCGCAGGGGTGCAACGCATGGATGTGGTTCATGGCGTGTCCAAGTGGCAAATCCGATTCATCTCACGAAACCCTTTGCGTGAAAAACCAAACGCCAGGCGCCGCGTTGAACCGTCTCCAGCGGGGACTGAACCGCGCTTGCGCCCGTTCCGGCGGTACCTGCCTGGCGCGCCGAACGGCGTTGGCGACGCGCTGGCGGCAGAGGCGTTGCGGTTCGACGGTGTGCTGCAGCATGGGAGCAGGTGGTGCCGACCTTGCGGGTTAACCAGAATTGGACAGGTGGTCAGGCCAATTTATCATCTGCGCAAATGGCAAAGCCGGCATCCGGTGAAACCCTTGGCGCGTACGGCGCACCGCGTCCGCACAGGGACACGGTGTGTTCGGGGCAGAATTCGCATTGGAACTGTCCTGAACGACAGACGAAAGGACAACCCATGAGACTTCAAGGCAAGACCGCGCTGGTGACAGCGGCCGGGCAGGGCATCGGCAAAGCCAGTGTGCTGGCGATGGCGGCGCAGGGCGCGCAGGTGGTGGCCACTGACGTGAGCCCAGCGCTTCTGGAGGCCTATGTCGGCGTGCCCGGCGTGCGCACGGCCGTGCTCGACGTGCTCGACAAGGACGCCATCGGCAAGTTGGTGGCGGGTCTGCCGCGCATCGACGTGTTGTTCAACTGCGCCGGTTTTGTGCACAACGGCAGCATTCTGCAGGCGACCGACGACGAATGGAATTTCGCCTTTAACCTCAACGTACGTTCGCAGTTCTGGATGATCCAGGCGGTGCTGCCGGGCATGCTGGCCGCCGGTGGCGGCAGCATCATCAACATGGCCAGCGTCTGCGGCAGCGTCAAGGGTCTGCCCAACCGGTTCATCTACGGGGCCAGCAAGGCGGCGGTGGTCGGGCTTACCAAGGCGGTGGCTGCGGATTTCGTGGGCAAGGGCATTCGCTGCAATGCGATCGCGCCCGGCACTGTCGAAACCCCCTCGCTGGGCGACCGCATCAACAGTTACGCCGACCCGGTGCAGGCGCGCAAGGACTTCATCGCCCGCCAGCCGATGGGCCGGCTGGCCCAGGCCGAAGAGATCGCGCCGATCATCGTCTACCTGGCCAGCGACGAATCGGTGTTTGCCAGTGGCCAGGTGTTTTCGGTCGACGGAGGAATCACGATATGAACCAGCTCGATCTCGCCGGCCGCCATGCGGTCATCACTGGTGGCGCGACTGGCCTGGGCTTTGCCATCGCCCAGCGCATGCTGGCGTCGGGCGGCAGTGTCACGTTATGGGACCGCGATGGTGCCGCCGCCGCCGCGGCCTGTGCGCAGCTCGGCGCCCAGGCACAATGGGTTGCGGTCGACGTGGGCGACCACGCTTCGGTGGTGGCCGCCACGCGCCAGACACTGGAGCAGTCCAGCGCGGTGGACGCGCTGGTCAACAGTGCTGGCATCACCGGCCCCAACACCAAGGTCTGGGACTATCCGGTCGACGCCTGGGCGCAGGTGATGCAGGTTAACCTCAATGGCCTGTTCTACTGCTGCCGCGAGCTGGTGCCGCACATGCGCGAGCGCAACTACGGCCGCATCGTCAACATCGCTTCGGTGGCCGGCAAGGACGGCAATCCCAATGCCAGTGCCTACAGCGCCAGCAAGGCCGCGGTCATGGCGCTGACCAAATCGCTGGGCAAGGAGCTCGCCGACACCGGTGTGCGTGTCAATTGCGTCACACCGGCAGCCGTCAAGACAGCGATCTTCGACCAGATGAAGCCCGAGCACATACAGTTCATGTTGTCCAAGATTCCGATGGGGCGTTTCGGCACCCCGGAAGAGGTGGCGGCCATGGTGACATGGCTGTGCACCGAGGACTGTTCCTTTTCCACTGGCGCGGTGTTCGACCTGTCAGGCGGTCGCTCCACCTATTGATTTCACGCAACCCAAAAAAGAAAGCAGGCACACCCCATGAAACTCGTTCGTTACGGCAACCCCGGCAAGGAGAAGCCCGGCCTCGTCGATGCCGAAGGGCAGCTGCGCGACCTGAGCGCGGTCGTCCAGGACATCGGCCCGGCGCAACTGTCCGATGCGGCGCTGGCCAAGCTGCGCAAGCTCAAGGCCGACAAGCTCCCGCTGGTCAAGGGCTCGCCGCGCATGGGTTGTCCGGTATCGGGCATCGGCAAGTTCGTGGCCATCGGCCTGAACTATTCCGACCATGCGGCTGAAACCGGTGCTGCGGTGCCCAAGGAGCCGATTGTCTTCATGAAGGCCACCACCTGCATCCAGGGTCCGAACGATTCGGTGATGCTCCCCAAGGGCTCGGTCAAGACCGACTGGGAAGTCGAGCTCGGCGTGGTCATCGGCACCCGGGCCCGGTATGTATCGCAGAAGGCTGCGCTGGAGCATGTGGCGGGCTACTGCACCATCAACGATGTGAGTGAGCGCGAGTACCAGACCGAGCGCGGCCCGCAGTGGGACAAGGGCAAGGGCTGCGACACCTTCGGCCCGATCGGCCCGTGGCTCGTGACGCGCGACGAGATCGCCAACGTGCAAAAGCTCTCCATGTGGCTCGATGTCAACGGCCAGCGCCGTCAGACCGGCAGCACCAAGACCATGATCTTCGGCGTGGCCAAGCTGGTGAGCTACGTCAGCCAGTTCATGACGTTGATGCCGGGCGACGTCATCACCACCGGCACGCCGCCGGGCGTGGCGATGGGCATGAAGCCGCCGGTCTACCTGAAGAAGGGCGATGTGATGGCCCTCGGCATCGAAGGCCTGGGCGAGCAGCGCCAGCTGGTGGTGCCGTTCAAGCTCTGAAGCACCGCCAAAACGCCCGCTTCCAGCGGGCAGGCCTGGAATGGGGCGACTAGGGTAAACCCGCGTTTGCCCTAGGCGTGGCCACCTAGAAACGGGTCGTGGGACGAGATGAATTTCGTCTTCATGCAAAATAGCACGACCGTTCGTTCTAATTTGGCCGCATGTTCGTCTCCCACCTTCCCCGCAAATCGGCACCACTTGCCGATGGCGACAGCCAGCGGGCCGCCGCCGTCGAGGGCCGTGCATCCCCCAAGGGCCAGCAGACCAAGGCCGCCATCGTGGACGCCGCGCTGCGGTTGGCCACGCAGGTCGGCCTGGAGGGCTTGAGCATCGGCGCCGTGGCCGAGCTCATGCACATGAGCAAATCCGGCGTGTTCGCGCACTTCGGCTCGCGCGAGGATTTGCAGATCTCGGTGGTGAACGAGTACTTCCACCAGTTCGAGCAGGAAGTGTTCTACCCGGCGCTGTCGGCACCCCGCGGCCTGCCGCGGGTGCAGGCGCTGTTCGCCAACTGGATGAAGCGGGTGGCGGTCGAGATCCAGTCGGGTTGCATCTTCATCAGCGGGGCGGTCGAGTTCGACGACCGGCCCGGCCCGGTGCGCGACGCCTTGTCGAGCTCGGTCACGACCTGGCTGGCCGCCATGCACCGGGCCGTGATCCAGGCCCAGGAACAGGGCCAGCTGAATCCGGATGCCGACGCGCAACAGATGGCCTTCGAGATCCATGGCCTGATCCTCGCGTTGCATTACGAAGCCCGCTTTCTGAACAACCCCGGTTCGGTGGCGCGCGCCAACACTGGATTCGCCCACATCCTTTCCCGTTATAGGGCGCCACCGCACCCGGCCGGCACGGCCGCCCCCTGACCGACCCTTTTTTCCAGGAGTTTTCCGCATGCCCACCTACACCCCTCCCCTGCGCGACATGCAGTTCGTGATGCACGAAGTGCTCAAGGTCACCGACGACTTCAAGGCCATGCCGCGCCATGCCGACATCGATGCGGCAACCATCGACGCGGTGCTGGAAGAGGCCGGCAAGTTCGCCGCCGAAGTGGCGCTGCCGATCAACATCAGTGGAGACACCGAGGGCTGCAGGCTCGACACCCGTACCCACGAGGTGACCACGCCCAAGGGCTTCAAGGAGGCCTATGCCCAGTTCGTGCAAGGCGGATGGCCCGCGCTGAGTTGCGACCCGGCCTATGGCGGGCAGGGTCTGCCGCTGGTGGTGAACCAGTGCATGTACGAGATGCTGAACTCGACCAACCAGGCCTGGACCATGTACCCCGGCCTGACCCACGGCGCCTACGCGGCGCTGCTGGCGCATGGCACCGAAGCCCAGAAGCAGACCTATCTGCACAAGATGACCAGCGGCGAGTGGACCGGCACCATGTGCCTGACCGAGCCCCATTGCGGCACCGACCTGGGCCTGATGCGCACCCGTGCCGAGCCCCAGCCCGACGGCAGCTACCGCATCACCGGCAACAAGATCTTCATCAGTGCCGGCGAACATGATCTGGCCGGCAACATCCTGCACTTGGTGCTGGCCCGCCTGAGCGACGCGCCGCCCGGCATCAAGGGGGTGAGCCTGTTTGCCGTGCCCAAGTTCCAGGTGCAGGCCGATGGCAGCCTGGGCGCGCGCAACGCCATCCATTGCAGCCGCCTGGAGCACAAGATGGGCATTCACGGCAACGCCACCTGCCAGATCGAGCTCGAGGGTGCTGTGGGCAGCCTCGTCGGTCAGCCCAACAAGGGCATGAATGCCATGTTCGTGATGATGAATGCAGCGCGCCTGGGAGTGGGCAACCAGTCGCTGGGCCTGACCGAGGTGGCCTACCAGAACGCGCTGGCCTATGCCAAGGACCGGCTGCAGATGCGCTCGCTTTCGGGCACCAAGGCCAAGGACAAGCCAGCCGACCCGATCATCGTGCACCCCGACGTGCGCAAGATGCTGCTCACGGCGCGCGCTTATGCCGAGGGCGGCCGCGCCCTCGCCATCTTCTGCTCGGTGCTGCTGGAAAAAGAGCACCACCACCCCGACGAAAAGGTGCGCAAGGACAGTGGCGAGATGCTCTCGCTGCTCACGCCGGTGGTCAAGGCGTTTCTGACCGACAACGGATGGCTGGCCACCTCGGGTTGCCAGCAGGTGTTTGGCGGACACGGCTACATCAAGGAATGGGGCATGGAGCAGTTTGTGCGGGATGCTCGCATCAACATGATCTACGAAGGCACCAACACAATCCAGAGCCTGGACCTGCTGGGCCGCAAGATCCTGGGCAACAACGGCGCCACGCTCAAGAAATTTGGCCGGCTGATCGCAGCGCTGGTCGAGGAGGAAGGCGTCAACGAGAAGATGGCCGAGTTCATCAACCCGATCGCCTACCTCGGCGACAGGATGACCAAGCTCACCACCGAGATCGGCTTCAAGGGCTTCCAGAATCCCGACGAAGTGGGCGCAGCCGCGGTGGACTACCTGCGCGTTGCCGGGCATCTGGTGTTCGGCTACTTCTGGGCCCGCATGGCGCAGGTGGCACTGCGCGAGATTGCGTCCGGCAACACCGACCCGTTCTACCAGGCCAAGTTGCAGACCGCGCGCTTCTACTTCGCGCGCCTGTTTCCGGAAACCGCATCCCTGATGCTGACGGTGCGTGCAGGCGCCAAGGTCCTCATGGACACCGAGGCGGTATTGGCCTGACCCAGCAAGCGCATTTCGACAATCCACCCAACCGGAAACACCCCATGTACAAGACCCTCTGCACCGCCCTCCTGACGCTGTTCGTGGCCGGCAGTGCCCTGGCCCAGATGACGCCGCTGGGCACCTGGCACACCATCGACGACAAGACCAACGAGGTCAAGTCCGAGGTGCAGATCACCGAATCCGGCGGCGTGCTTACCGGCAAGGTCACCAAGCTGCTGCGCAAGGGTGCCAACCAGGCGGCCGTGTGTGACGAGTGTTCGGACGACCGCAAAGGCAAGCCGGTCCTCGGCCTGGAGATCATCCGCGGCGCCAAGAAGGCCGATGGCAAGGACGTTTGGGAGGACGGCAAGATCACCGACCCCGAGAACGGCAAGGCCTACAGCTTGAAGATGACGCCGGTCGACGGCGGCAAGAAGCTCGACCTGCGGGCCTCGATCGGCCCGTTCGGCCGCACCCAGACCTGGGTCCGCACGCCGTAACCCCGATCCACCAGGGAAATCCATGTCCAAGTTTCATGTCAAGCAAGTCGCCATCCTGGGCGCAGGAGTGATGGGCGCACAGATCGCCGCGCACCTGGTCAGTGTCGGCGTGCCGGTGGTGCTGTTCGACCTGCCGGCCAAGGAAGGCCCGAAGAACGGTATCGTCAGCCGTGCTGTCGAGGGGCTCAGGAAGCTCAAGCCGGCGCCGCTCGGCGTTCCGCAGGATGCAGCGCTGATCCGCCAGGCCAACTACGAGGAGCACATGGAGCTGTTGCGCAGCTGCGACCTGGTGATCGAGGCCATCGCGGAGCGCATGGACTGGAAGCTGGACCTCTACCGCAAAATAGCGCCTTTCCTGGCAGCGCATGCGATCGTGGCCTCCAACACCTCGGGCTTGTCGATCACGCAACTCGGGGCGGCGCTGCCAGAGGCCATCCGGCCGCGCTTCTGCGGTATCCACTTCTTCAATCCGCCGCGTTACATGATGCTGGTGGAGCTGATCAACACCCCGGCCACCGAGCCGCAGGTGCTCGACGACCTGGAGACCTTCGTGACCAGTGGCCTGGGCAAGGGCGCGGTGCGGGCGCACGACACCCCCAACTTCATTGCCAACCGCATCGGCATTGCCGGCATGCTGGCGACAATGAAGCAGGTCGAGAACTTCGGGCTCGGCTACGACGTGGTCGACGACCTGACCGGCAAGAAGCTGGGCCGGGCCAGCTCCGGCACCTTCCGCACCGCCGATGTAGTGGGCCTCGACACCATGGCCCACGTGATCCGGACCCTGCAGGACAACCTGAGCCTCGAGACCGACCCGTTCTATGCGAACTTCGCAACGCCCGATGTGCTGGCCCGGCTGATCGGCATGGGCCACCTCGGTCAGAAAACCGGCGCCGGTTTCTACCGGAAGGTCGGGCGCGATATCCTGCGCTTCGATACCACAGCGGGGGACTACGTGCCCAGTGGCGCCAAGGCCGACGAGGTGGTCGGTCGCATGCTCAAGAAACCGGCCCTGGAGCGCCTGCGCCTGCTGCGCAATGCCCAGGGCGCCGAGCCGCGCTTCCTGTGGGCCTTGTTGCGCGACCAGTTCCATTACGCTGCGGTGCATCTGCACACGGTGGCCGAAACCGCGCGCGATGTCGACCTCGCCATGCGCTGGGGTTTCGGTGTGAAGCAGGGCCCGTTCGAGTTGTGGCAAGAGGCTGGGTGGCTGGAGGTGGCCGCCATGGTGCAGGAGGATATCGATGCCGGACGGGCGCTGTGCCAGGCACCGCTGCCGGGTTGGGTGTTCACCGGCCCGGTGGCCGAGGCGGGCGGCGTGCACACGCCGCAAGGCTCCTGGAGCGCATCGGCAGGCCGGTTCATCGCTCGACGCACGCTGCCGGTGTACGCGCGCCAGCACTTTCGGGAGGACGTGATCGGCAGCGCAGCTGCCTCGGCGGCCGGCGCCGGCAAGACCCTTTTCGAAGACGATGCAATCCGGCTGTGGACGCTGGACGACGCCGTGGTGATTGCCAGCATCAAGACCAAGATGCACGCCATCAGCCCGGATGTGGTCGAAGGTCTTGAGCAGGCCGTCGACCTGGCCGAGCGGGATTTCGAGGGCCTCGTCATCTGGTCTCCCGACGAGATGTTCTCGGTCGGTGCCGACCTGCAGGCGATGCTGCCGGCCTTCATGATCGCCGGCATCTCCGCCATCGACGGCGCCGAGCACGCGATGCAGGCCGGCATGCTGAAGCTGCGCTATGCCAACGTGCCGGTGGTGTCCGCGATCCGTGGCCTGGCGCTGGGCGGCGGCTGCGAGCTGGCGGTCTACAGCGCGCGGCGCGTGGCCGCCATGGAGAGCTACATCGGTCTGGTCGAGGTCGGCGTGGGCCTGGTGCCCGGCGCTGGCGGACTGACTTACATTGCCAGGCGTGCGGCCGAGAACGCCGCAGCGTCCACCAACAAGGACCTGCTGCCCTTCCTGACCGAGGGTTTCACCGCCGCGGCGATGGCCAAGGTCGGCACCAGCGCCATCGAATCGCGCCAACTCGGCTATCTGCAGGACAGCGACGTGATCGTGCCGCACAAGGACGAACTGCTGTTCGTGGCGATCACCCAGGCACGCGCCATGGCTGCGTCGGGTTACCGGCCGCCAGCGCGCCGCCCGTTCCCTGTGGCGGGCCGCAGCGGCCTGGCCACCATCCAGGGCTCCCTGGTGAATATGCGCGATGGCGGCTTCATCAGCCAGCATGACTTCCACATCGGCAGCCTGATCGCCCACGTGGTGTGCGGCGGCGATATCGATGCCGGTACCCTGGTCACCGAGGAGTACCTGATGGCGCTGGAGCGCAAGGCCTTCTGTGCGCTCGTGACCCATCCCAAGTCCCAGGAACGCATCATGGGCATGATGGCCACCGGCAAGCCGGTGCGGAATTGAGGAACCCCATGAAACAGATCCAGGAAGCCTACATCGTCGCCGCCACGCGCACGCCCATCGGGCGGTCGCACCGCGGCTTCTTCAGAAACATGCGCCCCGATGATCTGCTGGTGCGGGCCCTGCAAGGCGCGCTGGCGCAGGTGCCGACCCTCGACCCGCAGGCCATCGAAGACCTGATCTGCGGCTGTGCGATCCCCGAGGGTCCGCAGGGCCTCAACGTGGCACGCATCGGCGCGGTACTGGCCGGCCTGCCCACCAGCGTGGGCGGCATCACCGTCAACCGTTTCTGTGCCTCGGGCCTGAGCGCGATCCAGATGGCGGCCGACCGTATCCGGGTTGGCGAGGCGGATGTGATGATGGCCGCTGGCACCGAGAGCATGAGCATGGTGCCGATGATGGGCAACTCGCCCTCGCTGTCGCCGGCGATCTTCCGCAACGACGAGAACATCGGCATCGCCTATGGCATGGGCCTGACCGCTGAAAAGGTGGCCAACCAGTGGAAGGTCTCGCGCGAGGCGCAGGACGCGTTTGCGGTGCAGTCGCATGCGCGGGCGCTGGCGGCACAGAAAGCGGGCGAGTTTGCCGCCGAGACGACGCCGGTGGAGATTACCGAGCGCACGCCCGATCTGGAAACCGGCGAGGTGCAGGTGACCACCCGCACCGTGCATCTGGACGAAGGTGCGCGCAGCGACACCTCGATGGAAGGCCTGGCCCGCCTGAAGGCCGTGTTTGCCGCGCGCGGCTCGGTGACTGCGGGCAACAGTTCGCAGACCTCGGACGGTGCCGGTGCCTTGATCCTGGCCAGCGAGAAGGCGGTGCATCAGTTCGGCTTGGTGCCCCTGGCCCGCTTCGTGAGTTTCGCCAGCAAGGGTGTGCCACCGCACATCATGGGCATCGGCCCGATCGAGGCGATTCCGGCCGCCCTTCGCCATGCCGGCCTGCGCCAGGACGACATCGACTGGTTCGAGCTCAACGAGGCATTCGCCGCCCAATCGCTGGCGGTGTGCAACACGCTGGGGCTCGATCCGGCCAAGGTCAATCCGATGGGCGGGGCGATCGCGCTGGGCCATCCGTTGGGCGCGACCGGCGCCATCCGTGCGGCGACAATGGTGCATGCGCTGCACCGCAAGCAACTGCGGTATGGCATGGTGACCATGTGTGTCGGCATGGGCCAGGGCGCGGCCGGCATCTTCGAGCGGATCTGAGCCGCATGGCCTTGCACGTTTTCGACGCGGCGGTTGCGCTAGAGCCTGATGGGCCCGACCGTTTCAACGGCCACTGCGGTCGCAGTTACTGGAATTCGGTGGGGCCTTTCGGCGGTATCTCGGCAGCCACGATGCACCATCACGGCACGCGCGGCGCGTACCAACCGCTCGACCCAGCACTGGACGGTGGAGTTGCTGCAACCTGGCGCGCAGGGCACCATGGAGACGGTGCTTACCGCCACGGTCATGACTGCGACGCGCCGTACCACCTGGCATGGCAGCGACGTGCCTTTTCCCGACGTGCCCAGCGCGGCCGGGTTGATGCCTGGCCCTGGCCGATGTGTTCTATCCGCGCTTTTTCCTGCGCCGGGCCACCGGCTTGCCGGCGGGTACGGTGTCCATGACGGTCTACTTCCATGCCAGTGCCGAGAGGCTGCATGCCTGTGGAAGCGACTTCGTTCTCGGGCAGGCGCGCGGTCAGTTCTACCACGCGGGATTCTTCGACCAGACGGCCCAGTTATGGAGCCGGGACGGTATGCCGCTGGCCAGCAGCACGCAGATCGTGTACTTCAAGGCATAAGATTAGTGCGCGCGCGCGACGCATGGACGCATGGACGCATGAACTCGACTTGCGCCCATGGACCGAGAAATTTCGATACGGAGACCCTGATGACCTGCAAGACCGTGGACTTCTATTTCGACTTCGGCAGCCCGGCGGCCTGGCTGGCATATACCCAGCTGCCGAAATTGGTGGCCGGTACAGGTGCCACGGTGGCGATGCGGCCGATGCTGCTGGGCGGCGTGTTCCAGAGTACCGGCAACCGGCCGCCCGTCAGCGTACCGCTCAAGGGCAGCTATCTGTTCACGGACATGTCGCGCTTCGCGCAGCGTTACGGTGTAGCGCTGGTGATGAACCCGGCATTTCCGATCAACACCGTCACACTGATGCGCATCGACGTGGGGCTGGACCTGCGCGCCGATGCGCAGCTGCCCGCCTACCGCAACGCGATGTTCCGCGCGATCTGGGTCGAGCAGCACAACATGAACGACCCGGCCACGGTGGCCAGGGTGCTGGCGGGCGCCGGATTCGACCCTGCAGACCTGCTGGCACTGGCGTCCGACCCGGCGGTGAAAGAGGCGCTGCGCGCACGGACCCAGGCCGCGGTCGACCGGGGCATTTTCGGAGCCCCGACCTTTTTTGTCGGCGATGCGATGTATTGGGGCCAGGACCGGCTCGACTTCGTACGCGACGCGCTGCTGGCCTGACTTCCGCTCTCCACCTGCGCCCGAACCGCGTGGGTTTTTGACAACCCCTTGCACGAGGAACCCCCTATGCGCGACATCCTGACCCACACCGAGACCGGTGTAATGACCCTCACCCTGAACCGGGTCGACAAGAAGAACTCGATCACCGTGGCCATGTATGCCGCCCTGGCCGATGCGCTGGCCAGCGCGGCGCAGGATGCGGGCATCCGCTGTGTGGTGCTGCAGGGCCATGCCACGGTATTCAGTGCCGGCAACGACATTGGCGATTTCCTGAACCAGTCGCCTTCGGCGGACGAATCGGCGGTGCACCGCTTCCTGCGCGTGATCAGCACGTTCCCCAAGCCGTTGGTGGCTGCGGTATGCGGGCCGGCGGTTGGCGTGGGCACCACGATGCTGTTCCATTGCGATCTGGTCTATGCCGGTGACAACGCGGCCTTCTCGATGCCGTTCGTGAACCTCGGCCTGTGCCCGGAAGCCGCCTCCAGCCTGCTGGTGCCGCAGATGATGGGTTACCACCGGGCCGCCGAGGCGCTGCTGCTGGGCGAACCCTTCATGGCCGAGGCCGCGCTCGAGGTGGGCCTGGTCAACCGCATCGTCCCGCCGACTGAAGCCAATGGCATCGCGCAGACGCAGGCGCGCAAGCTGGCGGCCAAACCGGCAGGCTCGCTGGTCGAGACCAAGCGCCTCATGAAGCACGGGCAGGCGGCTGCGGTTGCCCGGCAGATGGCCGAAGAGTCCACCATCTTCGCCCGTATGCTGGCGGAGCCGGCCGCGCGTGAAGCCTTCTCGGCCTTCATGGAAAAACGCCGGCCCGACTTCGCGAACCGGTAAGCTGCAGCGGGCTGGCGGCATTGCGCCTGCATGCCAGAATTCTGCATGTCCGACACCCAGCCGCCCCCGCCGCCCGCCGACCGTTCGGTCCCAGCCACACTTGCGCTCGACACCTCGGACGTCAACGCCACGCAGTCGCTCTACCAGGCGGCCATCGGGCCGGTCAACGCGGCGCGCTACCTGCAACTGTTCACACGTTTCGAATTGGCCGACCGGGCCTTGCCCTCGTGGAACTGGGCCGCCAGCCTGTGCACATTGGGCTGGATGCTGTTCCGGCGTATGGGTGTTGCAGCGCTGGCCTATCTGGTCGTGGCGTCGGCCGTGCTGCTGCTGGCCAGTTTGCTCGTGACACTGGTGTTCCGGAACGCACCTGAATTGCAATGGGGCATAGGGCTGGCGGCTGCGCTACTGCTGCTGCTGGTGCCCGGCATCCTGGGCGACTCCTGGCTGTATGTCCACTGCCGCAAGCGCATGGCCCGTGCATTGGCGGACAGCGCCAACTGGAACGAGGCAGCCGCCTTGCTGACCCGGCAGGCCGCTGCATGGCCGCGGGCCGGTTGGCTGGCCGCCGGGCAGCTGGTGGTCCTGGGCGGCGCTTATGCGGCCTACAGTGCGCTCACCGGTGGCAGTGCGCCGGCAGCGCGCCTGGTGCCCACGCCGCCGCAAGTGGTCGAACCGGTGGTACAGGCAACCCAACCCGCCTCGGCCGCCAGCCCGGCGGCGGTTGCATCTGCGGCAATTTCAGCCACCAGCGCCTCAGCGCTGATCGCTGTTGCGACCGTATCCGCGGAAGTGCCAGCGCCGGGTGCCAGTATGGCGGCCGCCTCCGTAGCTGCGCCGCCTGCCGTCCCGGCACCCCGGGCAGTTGCTGCAGCGCCAGGCACAGCCGCCCCGCCTGATGCTCCCGCCGCCGGGCGCCACATGGTCAACGTCGGCCTGTTTGCCGTGGCGTCCAATGCGCGTGCGGCCCATGCGCGCCTGCGCGCAGCAGGCTTGCCCGCCACGATCGAGGAGCTCCAAACCCGCAACGGCCCGCGCACCCGTGTGCGCGCCGGGCCGTTTGCCAGCCAGGCCGCTGCCGAGAATGCGGCGACCGGTATCCGTGCGCTGGGTCTGGAGGCCCAGTTGGTCAAAGCCGCTTCAGCGGCCGGCCGATGAACTTTTTTGCGCGGGTGCCCCGCTTCCGCGTCGGACCTGCGGTATGGTCGCGACACGTTGCCCGCCGCACGGGTCCGGATTGTCAGAAAGGACGTTGCATGGCTTACCGATCTGCTTTTGCCCCCGGCCTCATGGCCGGCCGTGTGGCCTTGGTCACCGGGGGCGGTTCCGGCATCGGGCGCTGCACCGCGCACGAGCTGGCATCGCTCGGTGCGCGGGTGGCTTTGCTGGGGCGCAAGCCCGACAAACTGCTGGCTGTGCAGGCAGAGATCACGCAGGATGGCGGCATCGCCAGCACCCATGTGTGCGATATCCGACAAGAGGACGCCGTGCGGCAGGCCGTGGCCGGCGTGCTGGCGGCGCACGGCCGCATCGATGCCCTGGTCAACAACGCCGGCGGCCAGTACATCACGCCCTTGGCGCACACCAGCGCCAAGGGCTGGCAGGCCGTGATCGATACCAATCTCACTGGCGGGTTCCTGGTCGCGCGCGAGTGTTTCACGCAGGCGATGCAGCAGCACGGCGGCGCCATCGTCAACCTCGTGGCCGACATGTGGGGATCCATGCCGGGCATGGGCCACAGCGGCGCGGCGCGCGCTGGCATGGTGAGCTTCACCGAAACCGCCGCGCTCGAATGGGCCGGCAGCGGGGTCCGGGTGAATGCGGTGGCGCCGGGCTACATCGCCTCCAGCGGCATGGACCACTACCCACCCGAACACGGGCCCCGCCTGCGGGCCATGGCGGCCACCGTGCCGCTGGGGCGCTTCGGCAACGAGGCTGAAACCTCGGCTGGGATCGTGTTCCTGCTGAGCCCGGCGGCGTCGTTCATCAGCGGTACCGTGATGCGCATCGACGGTGCCCGCCCGCAGGCACGCCTGGGCTGGGACATCCGGCCTGCCGATGCCTCGGCACCTCCGCGGGATGCTGTGCGGCCGTTCGACGGTTTCCACCGCGCCGTGACGCCCCAAGTATTCTCTGCCTGAAACCGCGAACCAGCCCACCATGCACTACACCCACGAACACCTCGAAATCCAGAACACCCTGAAGCGCTTCATCGACGCCGAAATCAACCCGCATGTCGACGAATGGGAGGACGCCGAGATCTTCCCGGCCCATGCCCTGTTCAAGCAACTCGGCAATCTGGGCCTGCTTGGCCTGACCAAGCCCGAGGCCTATGGCGGCGCCGGACTGGATTACTCTTATGCGGTGGCCATGGCCGAGACGCTGGGCCATATCCACTGCGGCGGTATTCCGATGGCCATCGGTGTGCAGACCGACATGTGCACGCCGGCGCTGGCGCGTTTCGGCAGCGACGAACTTCGTCGCGAGTTCCTGTCGCCCTCGATTGCCGGCGACATGGTTGGTTGCATCGGCGTGAGCGAACCCGGCGCCGGCAGCGACGTGGCGTCGATCAAGAGCTACGCCCGCAAGGACGGCGAGGACTACCTGATCACCGGCCAGAAGATGTGGATCACCAACAGCCTGCAGGCCGACTGGATGTGCATGCTGGTCAACACCAGCGACGGCCCGCAGCACAAGAACAAGAGCCTGGTGATGGTGCCCATGGACAGCAAGGGCATCGAGAAGGCGAAGAAGATCCGCAAGATCGGCATGCATTCCAGTGACACGGGTCTGATTTATTTCGACGAGGTACGGGTGCCCCAGCGCAACCGCATTGGCGCCGAGGGCCAGGGCTTCATGTATCAGATGATGCAGTTCCAGGAAGAACGCCTGTGGGCTGCGGCCAGTGCGATCCAGGGCCTGACGAACTGTATTGGCGAAACCATCGGTTGGGCGCAGGAGCGCAAACTGTTCGGCGCCACGCTGGCCGACCAGCAATGGGTGCAGTTCAAGCTGGCCGAGATGAAGACCGATATCGAGGCGCTGCGTGCGCTCACCTACCGCTCTTGCGGGCTGTATGTGCAGGGGCAGGATGTGACCGAACTGGCCTCGATGTGCAAGCTGCTGGCGGGCCGACTCAACCGCACCGTGCCCGACGGCTGCCTGCAGTTCTGGGGTGGCATGGGCTACACCTGGGAGAACCGCGTGGCACGCAGGTACCGCGACGGCCGGCTGGGATCGATTGGCGGCGGGGCCGACGAAGTCATGCTGGGCATTCTTGCCAAGACCATGGGCATTGCCAAGCGCACCTCGAAAGCCTGAGCACGCATCTTTTCCGGAGCACGCCTTGAACCCTCTCAGCAGCAGCCAGGACCCTGTCACCCGCCGCCGGGACGACAGCACCGAACTCGATGCGATGTCCTATCTGGTCACGCGGTTTGCCACCCGCGAGATCGCGCCCCACGTGCCCGAGTGGGATGCCGCCGGCGAGTTCCCGCGCACGCTCTACCAGCGCGCCGCGCAGCTCGGTTTGCTCGGCCTGGGCTACCCGGAGGACCTCGGTGGTACGCCAGCCAGCCACCGCATGCGCAATGTCGCCACGCTGGCGCTGGCCCGCCATGGCGCCAGCGGTGGTGTGGGGGCAGGCCTGTTCTCCCACAGCATCGGTCTGCCGCCGGTGCTGCGCCACGGTTCGCCGGGGCTGCAGCACGAGATCATTCCGCCCGTGCTGCGTGGCGAGAAGATCTCGGCCTTGGCGATTACCGAGCCGGGGGGTGGTTCGGATGTGGCCGCTTTGCGCACCACGGCGCGACTGGATGGCGACGAATGGGTCATTCAGGGCGACAAGATCTTCATCACCTCCGGCATGCGGGCAGACTTTTTCACGGTCGCGGTGCGCACCGGCGATAACCCGGCGGCTTCCGACCTGGCCGACGTATCACCAGGGCGGGCGCGTGGCAACCAGGGCATCTCGCTGATCGTGGTGCCGGGAGACGCGCGGGGTCTGACCCGCACGCGTCTGGACAAGATGGGCTGGCACTGCTCTGACACCGCGCAGCTGCATTTCGACGGCGTGCGGGTTCCGGCGCGTTATCTCGTGGGTGCCGTCGGCCAGGGCTTCAAGATCATCATGGGCAATTTCAATGCCGAGCGCCTGGGCCTGTCGGTGGCGGCGCTGGGGTATGCCATGGCCTGCTACGACGAGGCGGTGGAGTGGGCACGCCGGCGCAGGACCTTCGGCCAACCGCTGGTCGAGCGCCAGGTGATCCGACACAAGCTGGTCGACATGCAGATGCGCATCGCCTCCACGCAGGCGTGGGTGGACGTGGTCACCGACCGCGCCGATGCAGGCGATGAACTCGCCGGCGGAGACACCACCGCCAATTGGGTGGCCCAGATCTGCATGCTCAAGAACCATGCGACCCAGACCCTGCAGTTCTGTGCCGACCAGGCGGTGCAGATCCTGGGCGGCATGGGCTACATGCGCGGTACCCGCAGCGAGCGGATCTACCGCGAGGTCAAGGTCCTGATGATTGGCGGCGGCTCCGAGGAGATCATGAAGGAGCTGGCTGCACGACAATTGGGTTTATGACGCGTACCCCTGCCCCTATCGCGTTCGAGCCGGAGTTCGTTCAAGGTTTGCGCTATCTCTTTGAGGAACTGGTGGTATTCAACAAGTATCTGGGCCTGGAGATCACCAGCATCACGCCGGAGCGTGTCAGCGGGCGCATCGCCATGCGGCCGGAACTGGTCGGCCACTATGGCTACCACCGGGCCCACGGCGGCGTGGTCAGCGCCGGGCTCGACAGCATGGGTGGCCTGGCAGTGTTGGCGGCCATCGGCGCGCGCCACATGCACGAAACGCCAGCCCAGCGCCTGACACGTTTTGCAAAGCTGGGCACCATCGACCTGCGGGTCGACTACCTGCGCCCGGCTATTGGAGACTACTTCGACCTGCACGCCCAGGTGATGCGCCTGGGCTCGCGCGTGGCCTCGACCCGCATGGAGTTCTGCGCCGCGGACGGCAAGTTGCTGTCCACCGGCGCTGCGGCCTACATGGTGTCCTGAGGCCTGGCGGCCCCAGGGAACCTGCTGCTTAGTCCAGCACCTTCCACTTGCCGTCGACGATTTGCGACAGCCGAGCCTGGTCCGAGCCCTGGCGCTTCGTCGGGCTGAACTTGGTCACCGGGCTGCCGAAGATGTCGGCCGGGAAGGTCACGGTCTCGAGAGCCTTGATGAGCGTATCGGTCGTCAGGTTGGGGCCGGCGGCGGTGGCGGCGGTGATGAAGTTGTCGATGGCGGTGTAGCCGTAGACCGAGAATACGGCGGGCTCCTCGTTGAACTTGGTCTGGTACTTGGTGGCCCAGAAGCGCAGCGGCTGCGACGCCGAGTCGAGGTAGGGGTTCTGCACCGTCATGGCCGCATACAGGCCGTCCATGGCCTTGCCGCCAAGCTTGTGCACCAGATCGAAGTAGACCGCACTCGACCCCAGGAAGGTCGGGTTGTAGCCGGTCCTGCGGGCGGTGCCGATGGTGCCGATGGTCTCGCGCAGCACTGTGCCCAGGACCACCATGTCGCAGTCGGCGGCCTTCAGGCGGGCCACCTGCGACGAGAAGTCGGTGGCGCCGGTCTTGTAGGTGGTCTTCTCGGCCAGGGTCATGCCGATCGTCTTGAGACCCGCTTCGGCACCCTGCATCACTTCGGTGCCGAAGTCATCGTCCTGGTACAGCGTGCAGACCTTCTTGGCGCCCTTTTCCTTGGCGACTTTCGGCACGAATACCCGCATCTGGTCGAAGTAGCTCGCCGCAAAAGCGAACTTCAGCTTGTGGAAGGGCTCGTACATTTCCTTCGACGCCGTGATCGGGTTCAGGTTGGGCACGTTCTTGGCAAACTGGATCGGCATGGCCGCCAGGTTGCTGGTGGTGCCGATGTGCCCGACCATGGCGAAGATCTTGTCCTGGTTGACCAGCTTCTGGGTCGCCAGAACGGCTTTCTTCGGGTCGTACTGGGAGTCTTCGATCAGGAGCCGGATCTTGCGGCCGTGGATGCCGCCGGACTGCTCGTTGAGCTCGTCGACGCGCAGTTGCATGCCATAGCGCACCTGCTTGCCCAGCGAGGCCAGCGGGCCGGAGAGGTCCTGGATCGAGCCCAGCACGATCTCGTTCTTGCTGACACCCTGCGATTGCGCGACGGCAAAGCTGGTGGCCAGGGCCAGACTGGCCAGGGCGATTGCGGATTTCAGTTTCATGGGAGTCTCCGGTTGTGGTGAGGTTGAAGGGTGATCGGCAAAGGGGCGGTCAGTGGTACATGGCGTCGATCTGCCTGGCGTACTTATTCTCGACCAGCTTGCGTTTGAGCTTCATGGTCGGCGTGAGTTCTTCGTCCTCGGCGCTGAGCTGGGTGTCGAGCAGGAAGAATTTCTTGAGCTGCTCGACCCGTGCGAACTTCTTGTTGACCCGCTCCAATTCGGCCTGGATCAGCGCCTGCACCTCGGGCGCGCGCGTCAGGCTGGCGTAGTTCGAGAACGGCACCTCCTGGTCTTGTGCGAACTTCTCGACATTTTCCTGGTCGATCATGACGATCACCGTCAGGTAGGGCCGCTTGTCGCCGATCACCACCGCGTCGGTGATGTAGGGCGAGAACTTCAGCTCGTTCTCGAGTTCGCTGGGCGTGATGTTCTTGCCGCCGGCCGTGATGATGATGTCCTTCATGCGGTCGGTGATGCGGAAGTGGCCATCGGCGTCCATCGTGCCGACATCGCCAGTGTGCAGCCAGCCATCCGGATCGATGGTTTCAGCGGTTTTCTCGGGCTGGTTCAGGTAACCCATGAACACATTGCGCCCGCGTATCAATAGCTCGCCACTCTGCGAATCGACCCGGACCTCGATGCCGTCGGTGGCTCGGCCGATGGTACCGGGCCGGATCCGGTCGACCGTGCTGAAGGTGCCCAGGGCGCCGGACTCCGTCATGCCCCAGCCCTCCAGCATCGGGATGCCCAGGGCCAGGTACCAGCGGATCAGCTCCGGAGAGATCGGCGCAGCGCCCGACAGCAAGGCCTGCGCACGGTGAATGCCGATCATCTTGCGCACGTTGTTGAGCGCCAGCACACGGCCCAGTTCGAAACGAAACTTCAGCCACGCACTGACTGGCTGTCCGGCCAGCACCTTGTCGGCCACCTGGCCGCCGACACCGATCGACCAGGCGTAGACCAGCTGCTGCAGCCGGGACGCCTCCTTGATGGTGATGACCACGCCGGAGTAGAACTTTTCCCAGACGCGCGGCACCGCGAACAGGAATGTGGGCGAAATCTCGCGCACGTTCTCGGGAATGGTGTCCGGATTTTCAACGAAATTCAGCACGCAACCGGTGTAGACCGACGAGTACTCGCCGATGATGCGTTCTGCTATGTGGCACAGCGGCAGAAAACACATGCGCTCGTCGAGCTCCAGCGATGGCAGACGGATGTTGGCCTGGCGCACGCTGTACACCAGACCGGCGTGGCTCTGCATCGCGCCCTTGGGCTTGCCGGTGGTGCCGGAGGTGTAGACCAGAATTGCCAGGTCTTCGGGGCGACTGGCGCGGATGCGCTGCTCCAGGGCCTGCGGGTGCTGCTGCAGCCAGGCGCGGCCGGCAGCGCGGAGCTTGTCCAGCGACATCACCGCCGGGTCGTCCAGGTCGCGCAGGCCCTTCATGTCGAACACGATGATCTTGCGCAGGCGCGGCAAATGCGCTCGCACCTCCAGTGCCTTGTCGAGTTGTTCTTCGTCTTCCACGAACAGCAACACGGTGCCGGAGTCCTCGCACAAATATTGCACCTGGCTCGGGGCGTCGGTCGGATAGATGCCATTGCAGACGCCAGAGCAGCTCAGGATGGCCAGGTCGGTCAGCACCCACTTGACCAGGGTGTTGGACAGGATGGCGGCGCACTCGCCGCGCTCGAAACCAATGCTCAGCAGCCCGGCACCGATCTCGCGCACGGCGGTGGCCGCCTGATCCCAGCTCCAGCTGTGCCAGATACCGAGTTCTTTCTGGCGTAGCCAGACTTTCGGGCCGCGCGCAGCGGCTGCGTTCCAGAACATCTGGGGAATCGTCTCGCCGGCCATCTGCAGGGCCGTGTTCGGCGTGTATTTCGTCAGGGTCCAGAGGTTGCTCATGGGGTGGGCCTCATCTCCAGTTCTTTTTCTTTTTCCAGCGCCGGTCGCCGCGCACCCCGGCGTCCTTCATGCCCAGGTAGAACTCCTTGATGTCCTCCTTCTCGCGCAGGTTGGCACAGGTGTCCTCCATGACGATCCGGCCGTTTTCGAGCACGTAGCCGTAGTCGGATGCGTTGAGCGCCATGTTGGCGTTCTGTTCCACCAGCAGGATGGTCATGCCGCGCTCGCGGTTGATGCGCACGACGATCTCGAAGATCTCCTTGGTGAGCTTCGGGCTCAGGCCCAGGCTGGGCTCGTCGAGCAGCATCAGGTCGGGGGCTGCCATCAAGGCGCGCGAGATCGCCAGCATCTGCTGCTGGCCGCCGGACAGCAGGCCGGCATCCTGGCTGGCGCGTTCGCGCAGGATCGGGAAATAGGCGAACACCGCGTCGATGTCCTTCTGCACGCCGTCGGTGTCGCTGCGGGTGTAGGCGCCCATCATCAGGTTGTCGCGCACCGACAGCAGCGGAAACACCTCGCGCCCCTCGGGCACATGGCACAGGCCCTGCTGCACGATATGGGCCGGATCGCGCGCGGTGATGTCGACACCCTTGAACTCGATCGAGCCGCGGCGCGGATCGATGATGCCCGAGATGGTCTTGAGGATGGTGGTCTTGCCCGCACCGTTGGAGCCCAGCACGGTGGCGATCTCGCCACGGCTGACCTGCAGGCTCACGCCGCGGATCGCCTTGATCGGTCCGTAGGCGCTTTCGACGTTCAGCAACCTGAGCACCGGCTGGTCACTCACGGGTGGCGGAGCCTGGCTCATGGCGGTGCCCCTTGGTGGGCTGCAGCGCCGGCCGGACGGCGCAAGGACGATACGTCATCGACGGCGCCGAGGTAGGCCTCGATCACGCCCGGATGTTTCTGGACTTCGGCGGGTGTGCCCTCGGCCAGCGCGGCGCCCTGGTTCATGGCAAGCACCCGGTCGGACACCTTGGACACCAGGCTCATGTCGTGTTCGACCATCAGCACCGTGATGCCCAACTCGTGCTGGATGTCCTTGATCCAGAACGCCATGTCACCGGTTTCCTCGACGTTGAGGCCGGAGGATGGCTCGTCGAGCAGCAGCAGCTTGGGGCCGGTGGACAAGGCACGCGCGAGCTCGACCACCTTGCGCACGCCGTAGGGCAGGCCGGCCACCAGCGTGTCGCGGTAGTGCTGCAGATCCAGCAGGTCGATCACCTGCTCGACATGCGCGCGTGCGGCCACTTCGGCCAGCCGCGTCTTGCGGGTGAAGAACAACTCGCTCCACAAGCCGGTGCTGCGGTGGGTGTGCCGGCCGATCAGCAGGTTCTGCAGCACCGAGGCATGTTCGAACAGCTCGATGTTCTGGAAAGTGCGCGCGATGCCCAGCGAGGCGATCTGGTGCGCCGGTGTTTGGGTCAGGTTGTGCCCCTCGAAGGTGATCTCGCCCGACGTCGGCGTGTAGAGCCGGCTGATGAGGTTGAACACTGTTGTCTTGCCCGCGCCGTTGGGACCGATCAGCGTGAACACCTCGCCCTTGCGTACATCGAAGCTCACTGAATCGACCGCCAGCACGCCGCCGAAGCGCATGCTGAGATTCCTGGCGGAGAGAAGCGTTTCGGTCATGACAGACGATCGGACTTCTGGAACGACTTCTGCCGCTTGAACATCCCCTTGCGGTAGAACGGAAAGATCTGCAGGTAGGTACGGACCTTGAGCCAGCGGCCGTAGATGCCCATTGGCTCGAACAGCACGAAAGCGATCAGGACCACGCCGAACACCACCCCCTGCAGCCCCGGCGCCATGCCGATGGCGGCTGGCAGGTAGTCCTTGAGGATGGCAATCAGCTGCGGCATGCTGATCAGGAAGATGGCGCCCAGGAACGCGCCATGCACCGAGCCCAGCCCGCCCACGACGATCAGCAGCAGCAACTCGATGGACTGCAGCAGGCCGAACTGGTCGGGCGAGATGAATTGCAGCTTGTGCGCATACAGGGCACCGGCGATGCCGGTGATTGCGGCCGACAGCGCGAACGAGACCGTCTTGTAACGCGCAAGGTGGATGCCCATGCTCTGCGCGGAGACTTCCGAGTCGCGGATGGCCACGAACGCACGGCCGGTGGACGAGCGCAGCAGGTTCAGGACGGCCAGCGTGCACAGCACCGTGATCACCACGCACAGGTAGTAGAAGCCCTCGCTGCTTGCCAGTTCCCAGCCGAACAGCTGGGGTGGCTTGACATGCAGGCCCTTGTTACCGCCCGTGACCGAGTTCCAGCGCGTAAACGCCTCCTGGACGATGAACCCGAATGACAGCGTGGCCATGCCCAGGTAGATACCTTTCACGCGCAATGCCGGCAGGCCAATCACCACACCCGTGGCGGCCGACAGTGCGGCGGCAGCCAGCAGGGCCAGCGGGAAGGGCACGCCCATGTTGTTCAGGATCGCATGCGTGTAGGCGCCCATGCCCAGGAAAGCCGCGTGCCCGATCGAGAACTGCCCTGTGAAACCCGCCACCAGCATCAGGCCCAGCCCGGCCACTGCATAGATCAGCACGAAGGTGAGTTGCGCCAGCCAGTACTCGGGTGCCACCAGCGGCGCCACGGCCATCGCGACCAGCAGCAGCGCGTACCAGAAGACCTGGCCTGGGTGCTTGGCCAGCCGGATGTCTTGCGAGTAGTCGGTCTTGAAGATAAAGCGCATGCCCGACCTAGACTTTCTTGCGCATGGAACTGCCGAACAGGCCGTTCGGCTTGAGCCAGAGCATCACCAGCACGACGACGTAGGGTGCAATGTCCTTCCAGCCCTCCGCGGCGTAAAAGCCCGCCAGGGACTCCACCAGGCCGATCACCAGCCCGCCGACAATGGCACCGGGAAGGCTGCCGAAACCACCCACCACGGCCGCCGGGAACGCCTTCAGTCCGACAAAACCCATGTTGGCATGCACGAACGTGATGGGCGCCAGCAGCAGCCCGGCAATGGCCGCAACTGCGGCCGCCAGGCCCCATACCAGACCGTTCAGGGTTTTCACCGGGATACCCATGTAGTAGGCGGCCAGCTGGTTCTGCGAGGTGGCCTGCATGGCAATACCGACCTTGCTGTACTTGAACACGGCGAACAACACGCCGCACAGCAAGGCGGTGAAGGTGATCACGACGATCTGCTCGACGTTGACCACCAGCGTGCCGAGGGTCCAGATCTGGTCCTTGTAGGGGACCGGCAACACGTGGGTTTCGGTGCCGATGACCGGCACCATGGTGACCAGCCCGCGCAGCACATACCCGATGCCGATGGTCAGCATCACGATCGAGAAGGCCGGTTGCCCCAGGATCGGGCGGATCACCATACGCTCCAGCGCAACGCCGGCAATACCCATGCCCAGGATGGCGCTGATGACCGCGATCCAGAACGGGAAGTTCAGCACCGTCATCAGGGCCAGCCCCACGAAAGCACCCAGCATCATGAGATCGCCCTGCACGAAGCTGACGGTTTCGGTGGCCTTGTAGATGAGCACGAATCCCAGCGCAATCAAGCCATAGATGCAGCCCTGGGCCACGCCGCTGATGAGCAGCTGAACAAATTGCACAAAATCCCCTCACGTTCTTTGGCCTGTTTATAGCGGTTCTGGCATCAAAGACCGTCAGGGTTGTCCCCGATAGCGGGTAAACCATAAGGGCCTTGCAATCAGGGAATGCAAGACACCATCCAGACAACCCACGATGGGCCCGTGTGCGTCGTGACCCTGAGCCGCCCCGAAGTGCGCAATGCGGTTGACATGGCCACCGCGCAGGCCTTGCATGCGGCCTTCGTCGCATTTGAGGCGGACCCCCGGGCCCGGGTCGCCGTGTTCCACGGTGCCCATGGACACTTCTGCGCCGGCTGGGACCTGCAGGCTGGCGCACGCCTGCTGCAGGAGGGGCCTGGCGCCGCACAGGCCTTGCAGGCGCAACTGGATTTTGCGCCCGGCGACAGGCAGTGTGCCGGCCCGATGGGACCGACGCGGCTGCAGCTGGACAAGCCCGTGGTTGCCGCCATCAGCGGTGCGGCGGTGGCCGGTGGCTTGGAACTGGCCCTGTGGTGCGATCTGCGGGTGATGGAGGAGGATGCCTATTTCGGCGTTTTCTGCCGTCGCTTCGGCGTGCCGCTGATCGATGGCGGCACGGTTCGCCTGCCACGGCTGATCGGCATGGGCCATGCCATGGACTTGATCCTGACCGGGCGCAAGGTCGGGGCCGCCGAGGCCTTGCAGATGGGCCTGTGCAACCGCGTGGTGCCGAATGGCGGCGCCCTGGAGGCGGCCCTGGCACTGGCGCACCAGCTGGCGGCGTTTCCGCAGACCACGATGCTCGCCGACCGCATGAGCGCCTACCGGCAGTGGGATCTGCCGCTGGCGCAAGCCCTGCAGCAGGAATGGGCGCAGGGCCAGCAATGCCTGGGCGAGGCGCTGGACGGCGCCGCACGGTTTGCGGCGGGCGCCGGGCGCAACGGCAGGTTCTGAGCCGCGGGGCTACTCGCCCTTGATGTCGGCAGCCTTGATCAGCGCTGTCCAGCGTACCGAATCCTGTTCCAGGAAGGATTTGAAGGCCGTCGGCGGCCCGCCCACCGGGACCATGCTCATGCCGACGAGCTTGTCGCGCACCTCCGGCTTGGCCAGCGCGCGGTCGATGGCTGCATTCAGGCGTGCGACCACGGCCGCCGGTGTGCCGGCCGGCGCGACGATGCCGAACCAGGCGCCCACGTTGTCGAAACCGGGCACGCCGGCTTCGGTCATGGTCGGCACGTTGGGGAAATCCGGATGCCGCTGCGCTGCCGTGATCGCCAGCGGCTTGACGCGCTTGCCCGCAACGAACTCCTTGAGCCCCGACATGGTGTAGAACATGTAGCTCACACGGCCCGACATCACCTCGGCGATGGCCGGCGCCGCGCCTTTGAACGGGATGTGCGTCATCTGCGTGCCGCTGCTGTGGGCCAGCAGTGCGCCGGCCAGATGGGCTGGTCCGCCAGTGCCGGCGGAGGCATAGGTGACATGGCTGCTGCGCGCCATTTTGACGATGTCCTGGAGGCTGTTGGCGGGCGAATCCTGGCCAACGACCAGCACGGTCGGCAACACCGCGGTATGTGCCACGGCAACAAAATCCTTCAATGGATCGGGCTTGGGCTTGCCGGTCAGTATCGGGTTGACGATGAAGGTCGATGCGGTGGAGAGCAGGGTGTAGCCGTCGGGCTCGGCCTGCGCGACGGCGTCGGTGGCGATCTGCCCGCTGGCGCCGGCCCGGTTCTCCACTACGACCGGCTGCCCCAGCGTGAGCGACAGGTCCTGCGCCACGATGCGGGTGTAGGTGTCTAGCGGGCCACCGGCGGCAAAACCGAGCAGCAGCTTGATCGGGCGCGTGGGGTAGCTCTGGGCCAGCGCGGCAGGTGCCAGCAGGCAGGCCAGCGTGGCGCTGGCCACCGCGCGGCGGGTGAAGTGCAGGCGCATGGTGGTGACTTCTCAGTGTTCGGTGATCGGGGATTCGGGCAAGCTGGAACGCAGGGCTGCGGCGCCATACGGGTAGACGCCACAGCCGAGCCGCTGCGAGATCGCGCGCGCCGCTTCGTGCAGCGCCTGGATGAGCTGGGACTCTTCCTCGGCGCCGACGTGGTGCGACGGAAACGCCAGGCCCAGCGCACCGACGATCTGCTGGCCCGCCTTGAAGAGCGGTACCGAGACCACGCCCAGGCCGAGCGAGGTTTCGTTGCGCTGTACGCAGTAGCCGTTCACGCGCACCGCCGCCACCCGCCGCTCCAGGGTCGCGCGGTCGCGCACGGTGTTCGCGGTCAATGGGGGCACCGGCAGGGACAGCAAGTGGTCGCGTTGCGCCGGCTCCAGGTAGGCCATCAGCACGCGCCCGGCGGACGAGGCGCCAATCGGTACGCTGGTGGCCGAGCGCCACCCGGTGTCCATGAACATCGGGCCTTCCAGGCCGATGAGGTACAACGACTGGTCACCATCGGGTACCGACAGGCGCACACTGTGGCCGGTGCGGTTCAGCAGCTCGCGCATCACGGGGGTGCTGGCCTGGCACAGGCTGTCGTAGGTGGTGAAGCGCGACCCGAGAACATAGCTGCGCTGACCCACCGCGTAGGTTCGTGTGGCCGGGTCCTGCACCAGCAGACCGCTGTCGACCAGCGCGCTGAGGATCTTGGACACCTGGCTCTTGGAAAGGCCGCAGCGTGCGGCCAGCTCGGTCACGCTGAAGTCGCGCTGGTCATGCTCGAACTCCAGCAACACGCGTAGCCCGGCGCGCAGCGATTTCATGGGCTCCGAGGTCGCGGCAGAGCCGTCGATCTCGATGGTGGTGTCCGGTGGGGCCATGGGTTTTACTCCGAAGGGGATAGGGTCTGCGCGACCACCAGCACATCCAGTGCAACAGCTCCCTGGCCGATCGCGCGCACCAACAGCGGGTTGAGGTCGACTTCGGCGACCCAGGTGTCGGCATGGAACTGCTGCGCCAGCCGGTGAATCACGGCTACGGCAGCCGGTACATCCAATGGCGTCTGCCCGCGTGCACCGCGCAGGATCGGCGCGATGCGCAGGTTGTCCAGCGCGTGCGTGATCTCGGCCCAGCTGGCTGGCAGCGCCAGGAAGCGCACATCGTCCAGCACCTCGGCCCAGATGCCGCCGGCGCCGACCATGAGCACACGGCCGAGTTCCGGGTCGGCCGAGCAACCGACGATCAGCTCGAAGCCGCCGCGCAGCATGGGCTGCACCGAGTAGCCGGTGACGGCCGCTTGCGGGGCATAGGCCGCGACGGATTGCAGCATGCGCGTCCAGGCCGCCCGCAGAGCGGCCGCATCGGCGATATTCAGCGCCACACCGCCGGCTTCGCTTTTGTGGGCGATGTCGGGCGAGACTACTTTGAGCACCACCGGGTAACCCCGCGCATCGGCAAAGGCGCGTGCCGCGGACACATCGGTGAACACGCCCTCGGGCACCAGCGGCACCTGGGCACGCGCAAGGAAATCCGCTACCGACGTGCTGCCCGATACCGGCGCGGCCGTGGTTTCCCCCGCAGGCAGGCTGCGAGCCGCCATCGCGCGGCGTCCGATGGCGACCACGACCCGTTCGGCCGTGGGCAGCACCAGACCACCGGCACGCACCAGACGGCGGCGGTCTTCCGGAGCCAGGGTGTCCGACGACGACAGGTAGGACACGGCCAGCCGCTTGCCTAGGGCGCGGGCCTCGCGACCGAGGCGTTCCAGCCAGGGCAGCAGGGCCTGGTAATCGTGGGCCAGGCGCGTGAGCACCAGCAGCAGGGTGCCGATGGCCGGGTCGTGCAGCACGGTCTCGGCGCACAGCGCGTAGCCTTTTTCGTCGGTGAACAGGGCGGTATCGACCGGGTTGGCCACCGACATCTGCGGCGGCAGCACACTGCGCAGCGCGGCCTGGGACTGCGGCGTGAAAGCCGGCAACTCCAGCCCGACGTCGGCCGCCGCATCGGAGATCAGCACACCCAGGCCGCCAGAGATCGTGAGCACGCCCAGGCCGCCGGCAGCGTCCCCGCGCGGATGGCCGAACAGGTCAAAGGCCGTGGCCACATCGAGCAGCTGGTCGAGGTTGTCGACCATGATCACGCCGGCCTGTGTGGCCACGTCGCACCAGACCTTCCAGGCCCCGGCCAGTTTGCCGGTGTGCGATACCGCGGCGGCCCGCCCGAGCTGGGAGCGGCCGGAGCGCAGCACGACGATCGCCTTGCCGGCGGCGCGGGCGCGGCGGGCCAGATCCAGCAGCCGGTGGCCCTGCTTGAGGCCCTCGACATACAGTGCGATCAGTTCGACCGAATCGTCGCCAATGGCGTGCTCGACCAGTTCCAGCACGCCGATATCGGCCTCGTTGCCAGTCGATACCCAGTAGGCCAGGCCCAACCCGAGGTCGTTGAAACTCTGCAGCAGCGAATTACCCAGTGCGCCCGACTGCGTGAACAGGGCTGCCTTGCCGGGGTGCGGCATCGCGTGCTTCAGTTCGCTGGAAAAAGTGGCGGTGATGCCGTACGCCGGGTGCAGCAGCCCGACGCAGTTCGGTCCGACCAGGCGGATGCCCGTGTGTTGGCAGATATCGGTGAGTTTTTGTTGTGCTTCGGGTGCGCCGGCTTCGGCAAAGCCGCCGGCGATCGAGATCGCGGTGGCCACGCCCTGTCGTGCGCATTCTTCGAGGGCCTGCGCCACACCGTGGGCCGGCAGCAGGATCAGGGCCAGGTCGATGTCGCGCGGCAGCGCCTGGATCGATGCGCTGCAGGGTACACCATCGATCTGCGCATGTTTCGGGTTGACCGGGTGGATCCGCCCCTGGAAGCCATACCGCCGCAGGTAGGCCAGGGGCCGGCCCGCCAGTTTGGTGGCGTCAGGCGAGGCGCCCACCAGTGCGATGCTGGCAGGCCGGAGCAGGCGCGAAAGATCGGTCATGCGGCCAGCCCGTTCCTGCCGCGTCAGCGGCAGGGCAATTCGACCACGGCAGTGCCCTTGATCGTCACCTGGCCAAACTGGTTTTCGCCCCGCAGCTCCAGGTCGACCAGCGCCAGGCCGTTCTCCTTGCGCTTGCCGCTGACCTTGCCCCAGAAGTAGTTGCAGTCGCCGAAGATCACCGGCAGCTTCAGGCGCGCGCTGAACTTGCGCACGAAGCCGTTGTCGCCCATCCAGTTGGTCGCCACCGTGAGCAGCATGCCGTGGCGCTGCGGGCCGTTGTCGTACGGGCCGGGCATGCCCAGGTCGATGGTGGCCACCTTGGCGTCCTGGTGGCCGATCGAGGGCAGCACCTTGGCGCCGTAGTAGCTCTTGTCGTAGTTGTTGGGTAGCTTTTCCGGGCTGGTGTTGGCCCAGTGCTTGTACTTCCAGCGCAGTTTGGTGGATTTGTAGCCCGAAGTGCCGACCGCGCCACAGTAATAGGTCGTCATGTCGAGCTGGTTGATCGGGCCACGCACCGTGCCGGGCAGCGCGCTGCCGACCTCGACGTCGTCCCAGTACAGCATCTCTGCACCGCGCACGGTTTCGTTGACCTGGGCATTGGCGATCTGCTCGAGTTCCGATTCACTGAAAATGTGCTTGTCACGGGGTGCGTAGCTCAGGCCGCCCTTGGCGGAGGAGCGGGCGACGCGGAAGCAGTGCGACAGCACCTGCGTCATCAGGCGGCCGTCCTGGTTATGGTAGCGCACGTCGCCGGTCTGCACGATCATGTTGGACACCGTCTTGCCCGACAGCGGCTCGGCCGCCACGTACTCGGCCGAGGCCGTCACGGTATCGTTGCGCTTGATCGGATGATGGAACTCGGCGTCGATGCCCGAGTAGTACCACTGCACATCCGGCAGGCCGGGTGCCACGACCGCATCCCACAGAGCGAAGAAGAAGGTCGGGGGGGCGATGATGCCGCCCCACTTGGTGCCTTTCGCGTAGTCCGGGTCGGAATACATCGGGTTGTCGTCTCCGATGCCCCAGGCATAGTGACGGATCACGTCGCGCGAGGCTTCGTAATTGTATTGCTCGACGCGGATCGGCATGCCAATCAGGGCCCGCGCCTCGGCCAGGGCGCTGTCGGAAATGGCCGGGGCCAGCAGGTCTTTTTCAGTCGCTTGTTTCATGGCGGGGGTGGTGCAGGGGACAGGGGTGGGTGTCGGCATTTCAGAGCTTAGCGGCGCCCAGCCCCATGCCGCCATCGACATCGATGACGGCGCCGGTGGTCCAGGTGGCCAGCATGAGGTATTCCATGGCTTGGCCGATATCCTCGGGTTCGCCGATGCGGCCGATCGGGTGCATGTGGGCCAGCTTGTAGAAGAAGGCCCTGGCTTCGGCCGGATCCTGTCCGGTGACGGCTGCATTGATCTCGGTGGCCACTGCGCCGGGGATGACGCAGTTCACCCGCACCTTGCGCGGGCCCAGCTCGGCTGCCAGCACGCGTGACAGGGTCTGGACCGCGCCCTTGGACGCGGCATAGGCCAGACGCCCGGCCAAGGCCAGTCGGGTATGCACCGAGCCGATGAAGATCACGCTGCCCTGGCTGGCCTCCAGTGCCGGCAGGGCCACCTGGGTCAGCAGCAGCGGCGCTGCCACATTGCTGTGCAGCACCTGCATGAGGGCTGCCTCGTTCTGCTCCAGCAAGCCGCCATGGTGGGTGATGCCGGCATTGTTGACCAGGCAGTCGAGTCGGCCGCCTCCGTGGGCGATGGCCGCATCGACCATGGCTTGGCGGTCGGTGGCCAGGGTGATGTCGCCCGCGATGGTGTTGCACGCCGGGCCGATCGCGTCGGCCACTTCCCGCAAACGGTTCTCGCGTCGCCCGCTGATGGTCACCAGGGCGCCTCGGGAGGCGAAGTAACTGGCGCAACCGGCGCCGATGCCGGTGCCCCCGCCGGTGACGAGGATGGATTTGCCTTGCAGGCTGATCATGGGGTTCTCCGTTCAATGCGCGATTTAGACGCGCAGGATCGCGGCATCGCTGCTCCGCAGGGCCCACAGGGCGCAGCGCCTGACGATGCGGCTGTGGGTCGGGTGGTTGAAAGAGGCGCTGTCATGCCCGAGGGCGTCGTAGGCCACACGGGCTGGCCCGACCTCCCGCGCCCACAGGCCGGGCCAGGGGCGGTCCTGGGAGGGCGCCTGCACGGTGGCCAACACCTCGATGCCGGCGACATAGTCCTGCATGGCGTAGGCTTCTTCGGGAATGTTGAACGCTTCCAGGCCCGCGGTGATCGGGTGTGCCACGCCGGTCATGCGCACATCGACCGGGCCATGGGGCGGGTGGTTCGAGTGGCCCCAGATCCACCCCGCACCCACGATATCGCGCCAGCGCGGCCAGTCGGTAAAACTGATCGAGGCCGTGTGCAGCGCCAGAATGCCGCGACCCGCCGCCAGATGCGCCTCGATGCGCGCGGTATCGGCTGGCTGGAGGTCGACGCCCCAGCGGGCGCGGTCGTTGATGAAGCGTTCTTCGCGCATCGGCCAGCGCAACCCGTAGACGGTAAGCAGGTCGTAGCCACCGTCGTCCAGCCAGGACAGTCCAGCAGCGATGTCGGTGGTGATCTCCGAGGTGATGCCGACATCGGCCAGCAGGGCGGCCAGCGTCTCGCTGGCTTCCTCGAATGGATGGAACAAGCCGCCCGTGAGGATCAGGTTGCGCGCCATCGGATCAGTCCCGGGGTATCTGGGCCAGCAGACTGTGCACCAGGCCGCCGTCGACACCCAGGTCCTGGCCGGTGATGTAGGCGGCTGCGTCCGAGGCCAGGAACAGCACTGCGGAGGCGATGTCGTGGGTGGCGCCGAGGCGGCGCAGGGGTACCGCCTTGGTGCGTATTTCGCGCGTGCGCGGGTTGGCAAACACCTGGGTACTCATGCCGGCATCGACAAAACCGGGCGACACCGAGTTGACGCGCACGCCATGCGGCCCAAGTTCGAGTGCCAGCAGCTTGGTCAGGTTGACTAGGCCGGCCTTCGCCGCAGCGTAGGCATTGGTGCCCAGGCTGGGCGTGATCGCGTTGATCGACGAGATGTTGACGATGTTGCCACTACCGCGCTCGCGCATCATGCGGCCAACCGCGCGACACAGGATGTATGCACCCATCAGGTCGACATCCAGCACGCGGCGGAAATCCTGCACGCGCATGTCGACCAGATGGCCGAACTGCACGATGCCGGCGTTGTTGACCAGCAGGTCGGGCACGGCGCCGAGTGTGGCCAGCGCAGCGTCGACGGCATGCTCGTCGGTGACGTCACAGGGCAGCGCCACCGCGTCACCGAGTTCGGCCGCCATGGCCTGCGCGGCCTCGGCCCGCGCATCCATGACGGCGACACGGTAGCCCGCAGCCCGTGCCGCGCGGCAGATATCCGCACCGATTCCGCTGCCACCCCCGGTGACCAGTGCAAGGGGCTTGGGCATCAGTGGCCGCCGATGGGTTTGCCGCCCCGTGCGCGCGAGACGACCTCTTTCGACAGGATGCTGCCGAACTCGTGCACGCGCCACTCGGGCAGCGGGGTGCGCTCGGGCTCGGTACGGCCGAGGTCAATCGATTGGCCGCCTTTCATCACCATGCGCAGCTTGTCGCGCCGGCCGATCACGGTGACGTCCTTGGACGGGTCGCCGTCGATCAGCAGCAGATCGGCCAGGCGGCCGGCCTCGATGGTTCCGACCTGGTCCTTCATGCGCAGTGCCAGCGCGCCGTGCTTTGTGGCGCAGCGAATGGCTTCCAGTGGCGTGAGGCCCAGGTACTTCACGAACACCTCAAGTTCGCGGTAGTGCCAGTCGCCGTAGGGCGTGACCGAAAAGCCGGACTCGGAGCCCGTGACCAGCGGCACGCCGGCGCGGAAGGCCTTGGCCAGCATCGCGGCGCTGTCCTCGATTTCCTTGCGGAAGATCTTCTGCAGGGCGGGGCTGGCGTTGATGGCATCGCCAAATTCCATCAGGTTGGCCTGGAAGGTCAAGGCGGGAACCAGGAACACCTGGTGCTTGACGACGGCCTCCAGCGCAGCGTCGTCCATCAGCGTGGCGTGAACGATCTGGTCGAAGCCGGCTTCGCAGGCGACCTTGATCGAGTGCGCGCCGCGGCAGTGGCCCATCACCTGCACACCGAAGTCATGGGCCAGGTCGCAGATGGTGCGCAATTCGTCCATGGTAAACGTCACCATTTCGCCCTCGTTGCGGCGGTGGGCCAGCGAGCCGGTCACGTGTACCTTGATCCAGTCGCAGCCGATCTTGATCTGGCGGCGTACCTCGGCCATGATTTCGTCCTTGCCTTGCAGCAGTACGGCATAGGCCATGATGCCCTTGTCCGGCATCAGCCGGCCCGCGGCGCCGCCCACCGAGGTCATCAGCGCATAACCGCCCACAGCCATGCGCGGGCCTTCGATCACGCCGTGGTTGATGGCTTCCTTGAGGTCCACACCCAGATCGAACAGCGAATCAGGATCGAGGATGCCGGTACAGCCGGAGGTCAGAATCTTGCGGATGTTGCGCGCCCCCGTGATGGCGGCCATGCCCGGACGGCGATGGAAGAACAGTTCGTCGTGGCCGGCGGCATCGTCGAAGGTGCTGTGCACGTGGGCGTCGACGATTCCGGGCATCAGCGACAAGCCTGTGGCGTCCAGCCGCTGGGCGGTGGGCGCGGCGGCGTCTGCGGCCTTGCCGACCGCCTTGATCTTGTCGCCCTCCACCAATACCGAGGCCTTGCGCGGTTTGGCGCCGGTGCCATCGATGACGGTAGCATTCTGAATCAGCAACTGGGCGGGTTCCATAGCGATGATTGCTCCATTTTGTGTCCCATAGGGAAACAGAGTTTCCGTATGGAGCGAGGTTGATATTCTCTGGAAACTTTGTTTCTTTTCTGTGGATTCTATTGCACAATCCCTTATTGACGCTAGGGGGTTTTCCCGTCACAGGTGTCCGGAGAACAGACATGGCGCAGACCGAATACGTACGAACGCAAATCGAGCAGATGGTTCATCGTGCCCTGGCGCATGCAAGCGCTGGCACCACCGATTCCACCGACGAAATCTACCGCCTGCCCGTCGAGAGCTACAGCCCCAGAAGCTGGGACGAGGAGATGAACGCGATCTTCCGCCGCCTGCCGCTGATGCTGTCCCTGAGCTGCGAATTGCCCGAGGCCGGTTGCTACAAGGCCATGAAGGTGCTCGACGTGCCCGTGCTCATCGTGCGCGGCGAGGACATGCGCTTGCGCGCTTTCATCAACGCCTGCACGCACCGCGGCCGCGCGATCACCCAGACCCACGACGAGAAGGGCAAGCTCAAGGCTTTCTCCTGCCCTTACCATGCCTGGCGCTTTGGTACCGACGGTCGCCTGCTCACCATCGCCGACCAGCGCAAGTTCGGTGAGATCGACAAGAGCCTGCTCGGTCTGAAGGAACTGCCATGCGAAGAGCGAGTCGGTTTCGTGTGGGTGTGCATCACCCCCGGCCGCCAGTTCGACATCGACGACTACCTCGGCGACATGCAGCACGAGCTCGCCGGCCTGGAGGCCGACAAATGGTTCCTGCATGGCACTGCGCGGCTCGACAGCGCGAACTGGAAGATCACCCACGACGGCTACCTGGAGTCCTACCACATCCCCTTCCTGCACCGCCACACGTTGTACGAGTTCTGGAACCGCGAAAGCGCCACCTCGGTGTCGCTGTACGACCACTTTGGCCCGCTGTCCTGTGGCCCGCACCAGCGTATGGGCGGCAACGCCTGGGGCAACGACCCGGCGCTGATGCTCAAGATGAAGGACGTGCCGCCCTCCGAGTACACCGACAAGCACTTCCACGCCGTGCGCACCCTGTTCCCGCACATCTCGATCTCGGCTGACAAGCATGGCGGCATGGTGTCGCAGATGTTTCCCATCGCACCCGACCGCTGCATCACGATCCAGAACCATGTGAACCCGCGCAATCCGGCCACCGAGACGCCCGAGGACACGAAAGCGATGCAAGAGCGGATCGTGCTCTACGCGAAGATCGTTCACGACGAGGACTACATCAGCAGTTTCAGCATCCAGGAGGGGCTGAAGTCCGGCGCGAACACCGAGTTGCTGTTTGGCCGCAACGAAGGCGGGGCCATCAACTTCCACAAGTCGGTGGCGCATTACGTGCAGGCCTATCGCGACGAGGTCGGGGCCGGCAAGTGACCGATAGAGGATTCCCATGTCATCCCGCCCTGCCTTGACGATGACCGTTCCCCTGGAAGTCGGCATCGGCTGCCGCGATCTCGCAGCCATGCGCCACTTTTACGAACGGGTACTGGGCCTGGAATTCATCGGCGAAGCCCGCGTGCCTCCGCTGACCGCCCAGAATTACCGGCTGGCCAGCGGCAGCGCCACCGTGGTCCGCCTGCAGACCCCGTTTGGCGAGCGCATCAAGCTGATCGCCCCGGACGCGCCTGTGCCGCTGCCAGCGCGGCACCCGGTGCATGTGTTCGACGCCCCCAACGCGATGTACCTGACCTTCATCATCCGCGACATCCTGGCCGTCACCACGCGCGTGCTGGCGCAGGGTGGGCAGGCGATGTCGGGCCCGGAGCCGATCGAAAGCCGGCCTGGCCTGTTCGTGGTGTTCCTGCGCGACCCCGAAGGCAACGTGTTGGAACTGGTGCAGTACCACGATGTGGCCGCCTACCGGCCCGACCTCCACCAGATGCTGCCTCGCTGAACTGAGCTTTCCAACCCCTCCAAGGAGACACCCGATGGCCATTCCCAACCGCGTGGCGCCCGCCGCGAACCAGTCGCTCGAAATCCGCTTGGCCCTGGTCGAAGACCAGCTCGCGATCCGCGACCTGACAGCGCGCTACAACTTCTCGATGGATAACCGCGACCTGGCATCTGCCAGCCTGCTGTTCACCGAGGATGCCTCCTTTGGCTCCAAGGATGGCGCGATGCGCGCCACCGGTATCGCCAACATCGTGACGCAGTTCGAAGGCCGCTTTAGCGTGCTCGGCGCCACCAACCACTTCGCCCACGACCATGTGATCTGGTTCGAGAGCCCGGCCCGCGCGCGGGGCAACCTGTCGGTGCATGCCGAAGTATGGCGCAAGGAAGAACCCCAGATCACCGCGTTGCGTTATGACGATCTGTACGTGAAAGGCGCAGACGGTCTGTGGCGCTTCCAGGAGCGGCTGCTGTCGTTCTTCTACTACCTGCACGTCAAGGACTATGCCCAGGCGATGGGCCGGCTGGAGCGCAACATGGCCTCCGGCACGCCGGTGGCCGCTGATTTCCCCGAGCGTCTGCCCACCTACGTGGAAATGCGTCCGGGCAAGTCGAAACCCGCGAACTGAAGGAGATATCCCCAACCCGATTCTGCTCCACCGATCGATTCCGCGCCACTCGCCATTCTTTTCACCCTCAGGAGACAAGCATGAAACTCAAATCCACCGTCCTGGCCCTGCTGACAGCAGGCGCCACCCTCGCATCCGTGTCGGCCTCGGCTGCCGAATACACGATCGCCTCGATCAAGGCCTTGACCGGGCCCCTGGCCTTTGTCGGAGTTCCCGAAGCCAATGCCGTCAAGATGGCCGTCGACGAGCTGAACGCCGCCAACTACCTGGGTGCTGGCAACAGCATCAGGCTGGTGTCCAACGACGACCAGAATGACCGCGCCCAGATCACCACGCTGCTGACGCGTGCGGCCAAGGTCGACAACGCGCTGATCGTGCTGGGTGGCGCCAACAGCGTGCTGATGATCGCGATCGCGCCGCTGCTCAACGACCTGCAGATCCCGATGTTCTCGACAGCGCAGACCTCGGCGCCGCTGGCTACCAGCAAGTGGTATCTCAAGGTCACCGCGTCCTCCGAGGTACAGGTGGCACCGCTGGCGAAATACGCGGTCGACAAGGTCAAGCCGCAGCGCCTGGCCGCCATCTGGGGCCGCGACAACGACGGGCACATCAACAACATGAAGGCCTTCATGGGCCCGCTCGCGGCCGCTGGTATTAAGCCGATCGCCGAAGAGACCGTCCTGATCGGCGACAGCGATTTCGGCGCCCTGGCCACCAAGATCGCAGCGGCCAAGCCCGACGCCATCTGGCTGGGCTCCAACGCTGCGCAGGCGGCCAATCTGGTGATTCAGCTCAAGCAGGCGGGTGTGGCGCCCAACGTGGTGATGTTTGGTACCGCAGGCCTGGGAGTGGACTACCTCAAGATTGGCGGCAAGGCGGTCGAGAACACCTACTTTGCAATCGACTTCAACGATCAATCGACCGCACCGATGAACGTGAAGTTCCGCGAGAACTACAAGAAGCGCTACAACACCGAGCCCGACAACTGGGCCGCTGTGGGGTATTCCGAGGCCTTGCTGGCAGCGCGCGCGATCAAGGAGTCCCTGCCGAATCCGACCCGCGAGAAAGTGCTCGATGCCATCATGAAGCTCAAGGACGCTGACGTGGTGCTGGGTGGCGGCAAGTGGACGCAAAAGGCCGACCGCATCCCTGATTACGGTCCAGCCGTGATGGTGATCAGGAACGGCAAGCCGACGCCGGTCAACTGATCCCGCAGAGCGGCATGCCGGCCTCCACCGGCGTGCGTTGCCGTGCAGCATCGCAAACGACCCCGGGGGTAGCCTGCGGTGTGCCCGGTCTCCAACTGTCCCATTTGCGGCACCACGCGCCGCACCAACCATAGGGTCAACGCATGATTGCCCAGCAACTCGTCAACGGCCTCGTCACCGGCTCGGTGTACGCGCTGTTCGCGCTCGGTTTCACGCTGATTTTCGGCACCTTCAAGATCCTGAATCTTGCGCATGCCGGCGTCTTCATGTCCGGTGCCTTCATCGGATACTTCGCTGTGCTGTACGGGCTTCCGCTCTGGATGGCCCTGATTCTGGCCATGATCGGCGCGGGGCTGGTCTCGTACCTCGTCGAAGTCACCGCCTTCGCCACCATCCGCGGCAGCGGGCAGATCGAGTTCGGCGCGCTGATCTCGTCGATCGGCGCCAACCTGTGCCTGATGAGCGTAGCGCAGCGCCTGTCCGACACCAAGGTGCTGCGCTTCCCGTTCGGGACCTTTCCGGTGGAGTTCTACGAGCTCGGGCCGGTGCGGTTCTCTTTCCTGCAGATCATCATCCTCATGATGGTGCTGTTCCTGCTGGTCGTGATGATGTTGTACTTGTACAAGACCACCTTCGGGCGCCAGATCCGGGCGGTCAGCGGCAACGAACGGGTGGCTTCGCTGCTCGGTGTGAACCCGGCAATGGTGTACTTCCAGACCTTCTTCATCTCGGGTGCGCTGGCCGGCGTGGCGGGTATCCTGATCGGGCTGTCCTTCAATTCGATCCACTTCTACATGGGCGAGCCCTACCTGCTCAAGGCCTTCGTGGTGGTGGTGCTGGGTGGCCTGGGCAGCGTGCATGGTGCCGTGGTGGCGGGCATGCTGTTGGGCATCTTCCAGAACCTGGCGGTCGCCTACCTGCCTACGGCATTGACCGAGACCATCATTTATTCGCTGCTGTTCCTGGTGTTGCTGGTCAAGCCCAGCGGCCTGTTCGGCAGTGATGGCGTGCAAGTGGGAGTGGCCCGGCGATGATGAACCTGATCTATACCTACCAGCCGCTGTTCGACTACTTCCTGCTGGCCGTGGGTTTTGCGTACAGCCAGCAGATGGTGCTGCGTGCCGGCGTGTTTTCGATCGGCTCCGCGGGTTTTGCCGCCATCGGCGCTTATGCGGTAGCCATCCTGGTGAAGAACCAGGGTTGGAATCCGCTGATTGCGCTCGCGGCGGGCACTGCGATCGGCTGCGTTGGCGGACTGCTGCTGTCGATCCCGCTGGCGCGGCTGCGCGGCGTGTTCCAGGCGATCGCCACGCTGGCCTTCGTGCAGATCGTGGTGTCGCTATGCCTGTACTTCGAAGAGATCACCGGTGGCCCGCAAGGGTTCAACAACATCCCCAAGCTGGTGGGCACCGAGCACCTGCTGCTGGCGGTGGCGGTCACGGTGTACTTCATGTATGTGATCAGCCGTTCCTCGATCGGCCGCGCCTTCGATGCCCTGCGCCAGGACGAGACAGTGGGTGCTACGCTGGGCATCTCGATCCGCAAATACCACATGATCGCCTTCATCCTGAGTGGCGCGCTGGCAGGATTCTTCGGCGGCATGCAAAGCCTCTACACCTACAGCATCGAACCCGAGATGTTCGGTTTCGCTTTCCTGGTGGCGGCGCTGACCTACATCATCCTCGGTGGCCGCGGCACGGTGACCGGGCCGATCATCGGCGCGGCCATCATGTCGCTGCTGCCCGAGCTGGCGCGCCCGCTGGCCGAGAACCGGCAGTTCTTCCAGGGCGTATTGATGATGGTGATGGTGGCCTTCATGCCCCACGGCGTCTTTGACGGCCTGGTGCTTTACATGCGCAAGCGGCGGGCCGCTGCGCGCGATCGCCAATTCAAGGAGGGCAGCCATGCCGGCTCTGGTACTCAGTAATGTTTCCAAGCGCTTTGGCGGTTTGCTGGCAGTATCCGATGTCAACATGCAGGTGTCGCCGGGCCGCATCACCGGCCTGATCGGTCCCAATGGTGCGGGCAAGACCACGGTGGTCAACATGATCACCGGGCTGCTCAAGCTGACTACCGGCAGCGTCAAGCTCGACGAGCGCGACATCACCACAGCCGAGGCGCATGAGGTGGCGCATGCCGGCGTGTCTCGCACCTTCCAGAACATCCGGCTGCTGCCCGAGGCCACCGTGCTGGAAAACGTCGTGGTAGGGTTCCATGTGCATGTGAAGTCCTCGCTGTTCGCGCAGCTGATCGGCCTGCCATCCTCGCTGCGCGAGACGCCGCAACTGTTCGAACGCGGCTGGAAGCTGCTGGAGCGTTTTGGCATGACCCGGTACGCCGATCATCCGGCTGGTGGACTGGCCTATGGCCACCAGCGCCGCGTCGAAATGATGCGTGCGGTGGCAACCAACCCGCAGATCCTGCTGCTCGATGAACCGGTTGCCGGCATGAACGACGTCGAGGCCAGTGAGCTGGGCGAGGTCTTCAACGAACTCGCCGCCAGCGGCATCGGCCTGCTGCTCATCGAGCACAACATCCGCTTCGTCAACAAGCTTTGCCAGCAGGTCTATGTACTGGACTCCGGCGTCATGATCGCCTCGGGTACGCCGCAGGAAGTCATGCACAACCCTGCGGTGATCGCAGCCTACCTGGGTGGCAAGAAATGATGCTTGAAGTCAAGGACCTTGCCGCAGCCTATTCGGGCATCGAGGCGCTGCGGGGCGTCAGCCTGCATATCCAGGCCGGCGAGATGGTGGCCCTGATCGGTGCCAATGGAGCGGGCAAGTCCACCTTGCTGAACTGTCTGTCGGGTACCGTGCGCCCGAAACGGGGGACGATCCGTTTCGAAGGCGGTGAAATCGCTGGCGTGAAGCCGCACAGGGTGGCGCGCCAGGGCCTGCTGCAGGTGCCCGAGGGGCGCCAGATCCTGGTCGAACTGACGGTCGAGGAAAACCTGCTGCTCGGCGAGCTGGCGCGCGGCAAGAGGACGTCCAACTACGGCCTGTCCGATGTCTACCAGCTGTTTCCGATCCTCGAAGAACGCAGGCTGCAGAAGGGCGGCACGCTGTCCGGCGGCCAGCAGCAGATGCTGGCGATCGGTCGTGCCCTGATGGGCGGGCCTCGGCTGCTGCTGCTCGACGAGCCCAGCCTGGGGCTGTCGCCGCTGATCACCGACCAGGTGTTCACTGCACTGCAGGCGCTTAATGCCTCGGGCCTGACTATCCTGCTGGTGGAGCAGAACGCCCACCGTGCTTTGCAGGCGACGAGTCGAGCCTACCTGCTGGAGCACGGCGAGATGGCGTTCGAGGGCCGCAGCGACGCGCTCATCAACGATGAAAAGGTTATTGCGCACTATCTGGGTCATCTGGCCTAGCGCCAGGCCCCGGCTTCGACCAAGGAGACAAGCATGCAGACACTCACCGACAGCCAGCAGGCGCTGGTTGCTGACTTCAACGCGCTCGTGGCGGGGAACTCTCCGATGGACCGCCATGTGACTTTCACGCGCCTGCGCACGGAACTGCCGATTTTTCGCAGTGACCTGCTCGACGCCTGGGTGGTGTCGCGCCACCGCGACGTGAAGCAGGTGCTCAACAGCGGCGACGACTTTCAGCCCCCGCAGGCCGGTGCCGGCGCCTCGGCTTTCGGTCGCTCGTTCATGCAGATGAGCGGACGCGAGCACAGCAAGAAGATCGGCATCGTGGCGCGCGAGATGCGCACCGCCCGTGCGATGCGTGAGCGCCTTACCGGCATGGTCCAGGAGATCGCCGTGCGGCAGGCCGAGGGCCTGCCGATGGGTGTGGCCATCAACCTGCGCGAACAGTACGCCACCTGGGTGCCGCTGCTGGCCATCACGGCGCTGACCGACCTGCCGGAGGCAGCGCGCTTTCGTGACTGGTACCGCACCATCGTGGCGGGCGGGTCGTCAAGCATCGCCAATCCGGGTGCCCGCGAAGCGGCCTTCCACGCCCGCGAGGAGGTGCGCATGTTTCTGGAGCCGATCATCGAGCAACGCAGGCTGACACCCGGCAAGGATCTGCTGTCCGACCTGGTGATGGCCGAGTACGACGACGCGCCGATCCCGCACGAAGAGATCGTCTCCAACGTGATCTTCCTGCTTGCAGCGGGCGTCGAGACCACCGAGCGGGTGCTCACCAGTGTCTTGCGCCATGTGGCGCTCGACCCGCAGGAGTGGGGCTGGCTCAAGGCGAACTACCGCGATCCGGAAGCGCTGGCGTCCTTCAGTGCCGAGGCCCTGCGCCTGTACCCGCCGGTCAGCGCCTTCGTGCGCACAGCCCTGACCGAGACCGAACTCGCGGGAATGCCGGTCCGGCCCGGTGAGAAGGTCCTGTCCATCAGCGCCTCGGGCAACTGCGACGACACCCATTTTGCCGATCCGATGCGGTTCGACCCGCGCCGCTTCATCGGCAACAGCGAGCGGCAGTTTGCGGTGGGTGGCGACATCCTGAGTTTTGGCGATGGCATGCACCATTGCGTGGGTTCGCGCCTGGCCAAGGTCGAGATGGCGCATGCGTTCACCGAGTTCCTCAACCGGGTCGCCCGTATCGAGCCCGTGGGCGCACTGCCGCCGGGCGAAGGCTTCGTCTTCAACTCACCGCCGACGCTGCCGGTCATCCTGCATCCGGTGTAGTCCGTTTCTTCAGCACAAGGGGACCCCTGGCTGCCTGTCACGTCGCGTTGAGCGACCAACCGCAGACCGCGGTGCGGGCGCATCCGCCATGGCGTGCCGGTTTGATCGGGTACCCCATTGCTGAACCTCGCGCCGGTTTGCATGACGCGGTGCACAATCCCTGGATGAAAGCTCCCCCCAGACTCCAGCCCCTGATCGACGAAGGTCTCATCGACTCGGTCGTGCGCCAGCTGATGAGCGGCAAGGAAGCCATGGTGTTTGTGGTGCGCTGTGGTGACGAAACCCGCTGCGCCAAGATTTACAAGGAGGCCACGCATCGCAGCTTTCGCCAGGCAGTGGACTACACCGAAAACCGCAAGGTCAAGAACTCACGCTCGGCCCGCGCCATGGCCAAGGGCAGCCGGTTCGGGCGCCAGGAGCAAGAGGCCGCCTGGCAAAGCGCGGAGGTGTCCGCGCTCTACCGCCTGGCCGCCGCCGGCGTGCGGGTGCCGCAGCCCTACAACTTTCAGGATGGCGTGCTGCTGATGGAGCTCGTGACGGACGCGAACGGCGACGCTGCTCCACGACTGAACGATGTGGCCTTCACACCTGCACAAGCGCTGGCCCACCACGCCACGCTGATCGTCGAGGTGGTGCGCATGCTGTGTGCGGGGGTTGTGCATGGGGATTTGTCGGAATTCAATATCCTCCTGGCGCACGGCGATGTGGAGGGTGACGACGATGGCGTGGACTTTCCCGTGATCATTGACCTGCCGCAGGCGGTGGACGCCGCCGGCAACAACCACGCGCAACGCATGTTGTTGCGTGACGTCGGTAATCTGCGTGATTTCTTCGGCCAGTTTGCCCCGGTATTGCTGAGCACCGACTATGGCCCCGAAATCTGGAGTCTGTACCAGGCGGGCCTGTTGACCGTGGATACACCACTCACCGGCCACTTTGAGCGCGCCCATGCCGATGTGGACATGCAGGCCGTTCTGCGCGAGATAGACGATGCGCGGGCGGAGGATGCTGCGCGCCGGCTGCGCATGGCGCTGGCAACGGCCTCGTAGACCGCCCCCGCCAGGACCGCGGATGGGACCGTCCTGGCGTCGAGCCATGCCAGGCTGCGCGCGGGCTGCATCGCCCATCAGTTCGTTGTTGCGCACCGGCGCGCCTGGCCCCTTTCAGCGACTGGGTCGCCTCACGGTTCCTGCGCCAGCAGGCGCATGCGCCGGCAAGCTTCCTGCAGCACCTCCACCGGCTCGACCAAGCCCAGGCGCACATGCCCTGCCGCCTGCTGACCGAATGGGTCGCCGGGCAACACCGACACCGCATGGCGGCGCAGCAACAACTCGGCGAAGGCCTGCGCGCTGTGGCCGGTGGCACGAATGTCGACCATCACGAACATGCCGGCAGCCGGCCGGAACGCCGACAGCCCCGGCACATCCGACAGGGCGGCACACACGGCATCGCGCCGACGCCGGTATTCCTCGTGCATGCGGGGCAGTTCCGGCAGCTCTGCCTCCAGTGCCACGCAGGCCGCCTGCTGGATGAACGGCGGACAGCCATACAACATGCCCAGCGCCAGGCGGCCGAGGTGCCCGATGAGTTCCGGTGGCCCCAGTACCCAGCCGATGCGCCAGCCGGTCATCGCGTGCGACTTCGACAAGCTGCTGATGGTGGCCGTGCGCTCGGCCATTCCCGGCAGGCCGGACGGGGGGATCGCCTCGCCCTCGAACACCAGGTCGGCGTACACCTCGTCGGAGATCAGCCACAGGTCGTGGCGCCGGCACAACGCGGCCAGCTCCAGCCAGGCGGCGCGTGGCAGCACGGCGCCGGTGGGGTTGTGCGGCGAATTGATCACCAGTGCACGGGTGCGGGGCGTGACGGCAGCCGCGATCTCGGCGACGCGGGGCTGGAAGCCGTCCTGCGGCCGGGCCGGAACCCGGACCACGTCGGCATGGCAGGCGCCGAACACCGCCTCGTACGTGACATACCACGGATCGATGACGATCACCTCGTCACCCGCCTGCAGCAGGCACTGCGCCACGCTGTACAAGCCACACTGCGCACCGGGCAGCACGGCCACCTGGGCCGGGTCCCAGGGCTGCCCGGTCGCCAGTGCATGGCGGCGGGCGATGGCCTCGCGCAGGCGCGGCAGGCCCTGGATCGACGCATAGTGGGTGTCGCCGGCGCGCAGGCTCCGGATCGCCGCCTCCACCACCGGCGCCGGGGTGTCGAAATCGGGATCACCGACCGACAGGATGATCACCGGCTCGCCGGCGTCGCGGCGGCGGTTGGCCTCGTAGTGCAGGGCCCAGGCTGCGGACCCTTCGCCCTGGATGCGCCGGGTCAGGCTGGAATAGTGCATGGCGACGACTGTACGACAGCCGTCACGACGATGGAAGCGATTGCAAGGGTGGCCTTCGTGGTTCCGGGTAAGGTGGCAGTGTGACCCGCCAAACCTGTCTGCAACAGATATCAGTCTGCCCTTGGCCTGCGCGCGCAGGCCCGTGCAGCAGAAAGTCAGTGCCGGCTTATAATCACTTTCGCTTCGTCCATGCTTCGCTTTTCTTTCACGCGCTTGCAGTCCACATGCCTTCTAGGCCCGCGCAGTTCGGACGTGTTCGACCACCTTCAATGCCATGACCGAAATACGCGCCTCCTTTGTCGACGACGGGCTCTCGCCCTGGCTTGACCAGGCCACCGACGCCGACCTCGACACTCTGAACTTCGGCGTCATCGGCTTCGACACCGATGGTGTCGTGCGGCGCTACAACAGTTTTGAATCCATAGCCGCGGGCCTGTCACCGGATCGGGTCATCGGCCATGCACTTTTTACGGTGGTAGCCCCCTGCATGAACAACTTCATGGTGGCGCAGCGGTTCGACGACGCGCAAATGGCCGCCACCGCGCTCGACGCCACCATCGATTACGTGCTGACGCTGCGCATGCGCCCGGTCAAGGTCAAGCTGCGCCTGCTGGCCGGCCCGCAGGCCGGGCTACGCTACGTGCTCGTCCAGCGCTAGCCCTGAGCGAAGAAAAGACCATGGCCATAGGTGTCGAGGAGGAATACGAGGCGCTGCTGCAGTTCCTGTACATGGCACCGATCGGCCTGATGCAGACCCGCCTGGACGGCGAGATCCTGATGGTCAACCCCCTGTGTGCGCAACTGTTGATGCCGCTGTCGCGCGATGGCGACATGGCCAACCTGTTCATCGCCATGGAAAGTGTTGCTCCCGATCTGCGGCAACGCGTGCAGGCCTTCGGTCCCCCGCATGGCATGGTGTGCGACAGCCTGCAATTGCAGGTGAACGCCGGCCAGGCAGGCCGCAAGGATGTGCAGTTTCTGTCGCTCAGCCTGCTGAAGCTCGACGCGCACCGCCTGATGGTCGTGCTCAGCGATGTGAGCCAATCGGTCAAGCGCGACCGCGAACTGCAGCGTAGCCAGGCGTGGATCCAGACCATCATGACCGGCATCACCGACTACGCGCTGTTGTCCCTGGACGACCAGGGCCGCGTACAGCATTGGCATACCGGTGTGGAACGCGTCACCGGTTTTGATAGCGCTGCCACGGTGGGCCGTTCCTTTGCTCTGTTTTATCCGGGCGACACCATGCCCGCCGAACGCGCGCTGGATCGCCTGCACGAGGCGGACGCCAGTGGTTGGAGCCTCGACGAAGGCTGGCGCATGCGCGCCGATGGATCGCGTTATTGGGGCAGTTCGCTGATTGCGCCGCTCCATGGTCCGAACGAGGTCGAGCCTGAGGAACGCGCCTACAGCCTGATCCTGCGTGATGTCTCAGAACACCGCGAGGCCAGCGAGGCGTTGCGCCAGTCCATATCCTGCGACCACCTCACCGGCCTGGCCAACCGGCGCGCCTTTTTCGAGGCCGCAGAGCTCGAGATCCAGCGCTGGACCCGTGCCCCGCGTCCCCTGTCTCTCGTGATGGTGGACGCCGACCTTTTCAAGTCTGTCAACGACCAGCACGGGCATGCGGCAGGAGATGCCGTGTTGCGCCATCTTGCGGCTGGCCTGTTGTCCACATTCCGTGCCATGGATGTGGTGGCCCGCATCGGAGGCGAGGAGTTCGTGGTGTTGTTGCCCGGTACCACGTTAGAAGGCGCCGAGATGGTGGCAGAGCGGCTATGCCGCAACATTGCCCAACAGGTGGTGGATGTGGACGGCGTTGCCATACGCTACACGGTGAGCGCCGGTGTTGCCGAGATGGAGCCAGGCGTTGCTGGCTTGGACGCCCTGGTCAAGCGGGCTGACATGGCTCTGTACTCGGCCAAGACCCACGGACGTAACCGGGTGGAGCGCTGGCGCGCCGACACTACCCGGCCGCAGGCTGCTCCATTGCCGGTGTGAACCAGGAAATGGGCATCAAGCCGGATTCCAGCGCGTCCGCTTATGAGGCGCTGCTCCAGTTTCTCTACCAGGCCCCCATCGGGCTGCTCCAGTCCACGCTGGACGGCGAGATCACCATGATCAATCCGATGTCGGCCCAGTTGCTGCTGCCGCTGGCAGCAGACGGCAACCTGCTCAACCTGTTCGATGTTTTGTCGAATGTCGCGCCGCAACTGCGTGCGCTGGTGGCGGCACATGGCGCGCCCGATGGCGTCATCTGCGATTCGCTGCGCCTGCCGGTGGAGGCGCCCGCAGCCGATCGCTCGGCCCCCAGGACGCTGGCGTTGCGGTTGGTCAAACTGGACGAGGCGACCCTCATGGCCAGCGTCAGTGACGCCACCGGCGCGGCGCAGCGCGAGCAGGAAAGGCTCACCTCGCAATTGTGGGATGCCACGCGCATCGACAAGCTGACCGCCATGCCCAACCGCGTGGTGGCGCTGGAGCACATCAAGCGCGGGCTGCAAAACGCGCGGAGCGACCCAACCTACCAATTCGCTGTGTTGTTCATCAATGCAGACCGCTTCAGCCGCATCAACGTCACGCTCGGCCCGGCCGCTGGGGACGACCTGCTTCTCCTGATCGCCGGCCGCCTGACCGGCGCCCTGCGTCTGGGAGCCGGCGTGGGGCGTACGGCGCAGCCGGTACAAACCGCAGCCCGGCTGGGGGGTGACGAGTTCGTGGTGGTGCTGGAGGGCTTGCGCCGTGCCGACGATGTGCACGGCATTGCCCAGCGTTTGGTGCAGGCGCTGTGCAAGCCGTATGTCATTGGCGATCGCCCGTTGCACGCCACGGTGAGCATAGGCGTCGTGTTGCGCGACCCGGTGGATGGCGATGCAGATTCGGTGCTGCAGGACGCGACCCTGGCGATGAAAGAGGCCAAGCGTGCCGGCGGCGCGCGGTATTGTCTGTTCGACCCGGCAATGAAAGAACGCGCATGGCGCCGCGGCAGCCTGGAGAGCGGTTTGCGCCAGGCACTGGCTGCGGGTGAGCTGTTTGTGGTGTACCAGCCGATCGTGGAACTGGGTCATGGCGGGGTCACTGGCGTCGAGGCACTGGTGCGGTGGCAGCACCCGGTGCGCGGCGTGGTGTCCCCGGTCGAGTTCATCGAAATCGCCGAAGAAACCGGCCTCATCGGTGCGCTGGGCGAGTTTGTCCTGCACCAGGCCTGCCGACAGTTTGTGCAGTGGCAGGTTGCGCTCGGCACCCAGGCGCCTCAAACGCTGTCGGTCAACTTGTCGCGGGCGCAGATCGTCGAGTCCACGCTGGTGGACATGGTGCGCCGGGCGCTGGAGACGAGCGGCCTGGCGGTGCACCACCTGCAGTTGGAGGTCACCGAGAGCCTGGCGGCGCAGGACGCGCAGATCCAGGATCGCCTGCACGAGCTCAAGGCGCTGGGGCTCACGCTGGCGCTGGACGACTTCGGCACCGGTTACTCGTCGCTGGCCAGCCTGCACCAGCTGCCGGTGGACGTGGTCAAGATCGACCGATCCTTCGTCCAACAGGTGGAGAACAGCGCGCACCACCGGGTGCTGGTCGAGGCCACTGTGCGGGTGGCCCGCAGCCTGGGCATGCGTACGGTGGCCGAAGGCATCGAAACCGAAGGACAGGCCTCGGTGCTGGCGGCGCTGCAATGCGAAAAGGGCCAGGGCTACCTGTACGCCCGGCCCCTGCCCGCCGAAGACCTGCCGGCCTGGCTGGCCGGGTACCAGCCGCGCACGCTGGCGCCGTCCAGCGGGGTGCCGGTGACGCCGACCGGTAAATTGCTGGAGTGCCTGGAGCGCAGCCATATCGGAATCGCCTTGTTCGACCCGCAGGAGCGCATGGCCTATGCGAATCGGAGTTTCCTGCGCACCTTTTGGGACGGACGGGAAGGCTTGCCGACCTGGGAAGAGATGATGCGCCAGTCGCACCAGCACCGGCACGGCGTGCAGATCGATACCGACGACATCGACGGCTGGATCGCCAATGTGCGCAAGCGCTACCGCCAGCAGCCGCACCGGACCTTCGAGTCCGACATGGCCGACGGCAGCTGGCAGCGTGTGAGCGAAGAGACGCGCCCGGACGGGTGGCAGCTGACCGTGACCTCCGATGTCACACCGCTCAAGGTCAACGAAGCCGAGTTGCGGCGCGCGCACGATCTCGCGCTGATAGCCTCCGTCACCGATCCGCTGACCGGTTTGCCGAATCGGCGCTTTGTCTTCAACCGACTGGCCGAACTGATGACCGAGGCCGCCGAGTTGCGTATTCCGCTGGTGGTGGCCGCGATCGATCTCGACGAGTTCAAGGGCATCAACGACAGTTATGGCCATTCCGTGGGCGACCGTGTGCTGGTCTGGTTCGCCCAGCGCCTCGCGGCGACTGTCCGACAACGCGATGCGGTCGGACGCATCGGCGGCGAGGAGTTCCTGCTGGTGCTGGCCAATACCGGGCGCCAGGGGGCGGAGCGGGTGCTGTCGGAGCTTCGAGCGGTATTGTTCGACGAACCGCTGCCGCTCAAGAGCACCGGCTTGCGCGTTTTTTTCTCGGCTGGTATTGCCGAAGCGCATCCGGCCGACACCCCCGAATCCCTGTGCCAGCGCGCCGACCGGGGGTTGTACCGTGCCAAGCGCGCAGGTCGTGGACAAGACTGTTTTGTTGCCGTGACCGACGCCGAGAGCCAGCCGGCACCGCTGCGCCGCTGATGGGTCTGCCCGCCTGGTGGCGGGGTTTTAAGTCCGTCGTGGTCGGATCAATGGCTTTGGTACGCCTATGTGCGCCTGCCCACATACGCGGCGCACGCGCACGGGCATCATGGCGCATTGCAACCCAGGAGAAGCGCATGGACAAAGCCAACCCCCCCAGATCCTTTGGTGTGTTCAAGCCGGTGGGGCACACCGTGATCGCCTTTGCCAACACAGATCTGCTGGAAGCCGCCGCAGGCGCGTTGCTGCAGGCCGGATTCCAGGCCTGCGACCTGGTGCGCTACACCCCGGCAGAGATGATGGCGCAGGCCGATTCCGACATCCATACCGCCAGTCCGTGGGCGTCGGTCGGGCAGGACCTCAATCTGGTGAAGGCCCATCGGGCGCTGGCGGAGCGTGGTTGCAGCTTTCTGGTCGTCGAGACGGCGGATTCCTCCAGGGAGCAAGCCGTCGATCAAGTGGTGCAGTCCATGCATGCCAGCGCGGCACAACGTTTCGGGTCGCTCATCGTCGAAGAGCTGGTCGTAGCGGACGACGACAGAACCCAGTCATTCGAGTCGGCGGACACCGGACTGGATCTCGACACGTCCGCCCTCTCCAAGCCGCGCTGACGCCAGCGCAGAGATCAACTGCTGTGCCGGGCCTGCAGCAGACCGGCTACAGCGTGTACTCGACGTTGAACTCGAAGATTTCGTTGGTGCGGCAGTAGGGCTCGAGCAGGCGGCCGATGGCTTTCATCCGGGCCGACTGCAGCTCGCCGTTGGCCCAGAACTCGTCACGCACATGCGCCATGACCACTTCGCCGATCACCAGGCTCGACACGCTGGGGTGTTCTCCGAACTCGATGATCTGGACCAGTCGGCATTCGAAGTTGACCGGCGACTCCAGCACCATCGGCGAGCGGACCAGGTCGGCCGGGACGGCGGTCAGCCCGCATTCGGTGAATTCGCTCACATTGTCGGGGTACTCGCCGCCGGACTTGTTCATCGCCTCGGCGATGCTCTCGATCACCGGCACGTTGACGACAAACTCGCGGGCGAACTCGATGTTTCGCAGGGTATCTTTTTTCTCGCCACCCTTGCGCCGGCGCGTGGACAACGAAAACGACAACATCGGCGGCTTGACGCAGGCGATGCTGATCGAGCTCAGTGGCGCCACATTCTGGACACCGTTCTCGCCCAGTGTGGACACCAGAGCGATCGGGCGCGGAACGACGGCGCCGGCCAGCAGGTGGTGCAGATCCCGAAAGTCCATGCCGGTCGGATTGATTTTCATGGGCAGAAGGCAATGTCGCGGTGAAGGGGGAGGCACGATTGTCGCGCCGCATCAGCCGGCGCGTGCGGCTGCATGGCGGCCGGCGTTGAAGCCGAACACGATCGCGGGCCCCAGCGTACCGCCGGCGCCGCCGTAGACCATGCCGGTCGGCCCGGCCATCACGTTGCCGGCCGCGTACAGGCCCGGGATCACGCCACCGTCAACATCGAGCACCGCACCGTCGCGGTTGGTGCGCGGCCCGCCCTTGGTGCCCAGGGTGCTGCTTTCCAGCTGCAGTGCGTAGTAGGGCCCCTCGTGGATGGGCCCGATGGTCGAGCTTTTGGCCGGATACCGGGTGATGTCGCCATTGAAACCGTCGTAGGCCGAGTTGCCGCGGCCGAAGTCCGGGTCGTGGCCGGTAGCGGCGTGGCCGTTCCAGCGCGTCACGGTGGCGTTCAGTCCGGCGGCGTCGACGCCGATTTTTTCGGCCAGGGCCGCCAGCGTGGGTGCACTGGGCACCCAGTCCGGCATGGCGCCGCCGATGGGCACATCGAGAAAGCCGTAGTAGCGCGCCATCTGGCTGTCGAAGATGATCCAGCACGGCAGGTTGCCGTAGTCGAACTGGCTCGGATCCAGATGGTGGAAGGCGCCGGCAATCGCGTTGTAGTTGGTGGCTTCGTTCACAAAGCGCTGGCCGCGCCGGTTGACCATGATGGTGCCGGGCAGCGCGCGCTCGCGCAGGAGCAGGGCCACCTTTTGCTCGCCGTACTGCTTTGCGCCGGGAATTCTGGCGGCTGGCATCCACCAGGCCTCGCGCATGTTGCCCAACTGGGCGCCGACGCGCATGGCCATCTTGAGGCCGTCGCCGGTGTTGGTGGGTATGCTGGCCGGGTGCTGCATGGGTCCGCGCAGGAAGTTGACGGCCAGTTCCCGGTTCCACTCGAAGCCGCCGGTGGCCAGGATCACGCCGCCCCGGGCGTGCACCACCTGCACGCCACCGGCGCGGGCAATCCGCACACCCACCACCTTGCCGTTGTCGGTGATGAGTTCGGTGGCGCGGGCGCCCGTCGCGGGCTCGAAGCCGCGCTCCAGGCAGGCCTTCAGCAGGCCGCCGATCATGCCGCGCCCGCGCCCGTTGACCTTGTGCTTGCGCCGGCGCGCCAGTTCGGCCTCATCGATGCGTCCGTTGCCACCGCCCCGCGGCGAGTCCAGCGTGGTCAGGTAGACGTCGCCAGTGGCCGGATCCGAGAACTGCCCGATGCCGATGCGCGGCGCCCAGTCGCCCAGCGTGTCGAATGCCGTGGTCGTGGGCTCGATGGACCGGCCGCCCTGGGGCTTGCCGCCGGGCCGCTCGGCATGGTAGTCGGGGATGCGCAGCAGCTGAAAGCGCAGCGGCGTGCGGGATTCGAGGTACTCGATGACCGGTACCGTGCCGTCGACCAGTGCCTCGGCCAGGTCGTCCTGGATCAGGCCGTGCGACAGCGAGCGCAGGTACAACAGCGCGTCTTCGCGCGAGTCGTGCAGCCCGGCCTTGGCTGCCAGCGGGTTGCAGGGCAGCCAGCACACGCCACCCGACAAGGCGGTTGTGCCGCCGATCACTTCGGCCTTTTCGAACAAACCGACGTGGGCACCGGCGTCGTGGGCCGCCAGCGCGGCCACCATGCCGGCAGCGCCGGTGCCCAGGACGACGACATCGAACGTGTTGGATTGCATCAGAATTTTTTGAAGTGGTATCCCAGCTGGGGCGAATTGTTTCCCATACAGAAACTAAGTTTCTTGAGTGGAAATTCTAGGCCACAATGCCGGCGGGCGGCATGCGGGTTATCCCGGTACGGTGCGCGACCTGCTGCTGGCCGCTGGTCAGCCCCGCAGCTGAAGCGGCTCAGTCGGAAGTCGGCAGGGTAATCGGGCGGGGCTTGCCGGCGTCGTCGATGGCCACGTAGGTGACCGACGCCTCGGTCACCTTGACATAGGTGCGCTGCGCATGGATGCGCTCGGCATACACCTCGACCTGCACCGTGATGGAGGTACGCCCGATGCGGGTGAGCGAGGCGAACAGCGACAGGATGTCGCCTACCCGCACCGGTTGCTTGAACACGAACTGGTTGACGGCCACCGTCGCCTGGCGCCCCTGGGTGTAGCGCGCCGGGATCACCGCACCGGCCAGGTCCACCTGTGCCATGACCCAGCCGCCGAAGATGTCGCCATTGGCATTGCAGTCCGCCGGCATCGGGATTACCTTGAGCACCAACTCCTTGTCGGTGGGCAGTTGCACGGGGACGGTCGGGGCGGTGTCGGACATGGGTTCAGTCTTTCGGGTTGGCAGAGGCAAAGAAGCCGAGCAGCTGGCGTTCGACCTCGCGGGGGTTTTCTTCGCACAACCAATGGCCAGCATCGGCAACCAGCCGGAATTGCCCGTGCTGGGCGATCTCGTGCGTCATGCCTTCGAGCAGGCCGCCGCTGGCGCTGGCACCGGCGCCCAGCACCAGTACCGGCATGTCGAGCTTGCGCGAGAGGCAGGGCTGGTTGTCACGCGCGTCCTGGTCCCAGGCGCGGTAGAGCTCAAAGCCGGCCCGCATGGCGCCAGGTGCGGAATAGGCATCGACATAGACGGCAATGTCCGACGCCGACATCGCGTCCGGCCGCGTGAAACGGCTCCTGAAGAACAGCGTCAGGTACTCGCGCTCGCGGCCTGCCACGAGCAACTCAGGCAGGTCACGCACGTTGTGGAAGTTGGCATGCCAGGCGCGCGGCATGGCGCGCACCTGGTCCAGCGCGGCGGTGCCTGGGAGCGGCGCGTCCATCAGCACGAGTTGTTGCACCTCGTCGGGGTGCATGGCGGCATACCGGTAGGCGACCATGGCGCCGATGTCGTGGCCCACCACGCGCACGCGCCGGTGGCCGAGCTGGTGCACCAAAGCGCGCAGGTCTTCCATCACCGTGTGCTTGTCATAGCCGCCCTGCGGGCGATCCGAGTCGCCTGCGCCGCGGTAGTCCGGGGCGATCACGGTGTAGTGTTCCGCCAGCGCAGGCATCACATGGCGCCACTCCTGCCAGGTCTGTGGAAAGCCGTGGATCAGCAGCACCGGGTCGCCTGCGCCGGAAATGGCGTAGTGCAATCGCAAGCCCGGTAGCTGGGCGTAACAGCGTTCTATGGAGTGCATGGCGGTGGCCTTGTTCGCGCCGGGGCGGTCTGGCACGGTCACAATGGTGGGTTGACCATGTCTCTGAACTTGATTGTCCCCCATGCGCCGCGCCGCTGAACACACTGCCCCGGGCCCTGCACCGGCCCAGTCCGGGGCCAGTCCCGCCCCCCGCTCCGACTGGACAACCCTGCAGCGGCTGTTTCCCTACCTCTGGCAGTACAAGTGGCGTGTGCTGGCGGCGCTGGGCTTCATGGTGGCTGCCAAGGTGGCCAACGTGGGTGTGCCGCTGCTGCTCAAGACTCTGGTGGACACCATGAGCCCCAACGGCGGGCGCAATCCGATCGCCGGTGCCCCGGCGATCATGCAGGCGGTGCTGGTGGTGCCGGTGGCACTGGTGCTCGCCTATGGTCTGCTGCGTTTGTCCACCTCGCTGTTTGCGGAGTTGCGCGAGCTGATCTTCGCCAAGGCCACGGAAGGCGCGGCGCGCAGCATCTCCCTGGAGGTGTTTCGCCACCTGCATGCCTTGAGCCTGCGTTTCCACCTCGAGCGCCAGACCGGCGGCATGACGCGCGACATCGAGCGCGGCACGCGCGGCGTGCATTCGCTCATTTCGTATTCGCTGTACAGCATCATCCCCACGCTGATCGAGGTCACGCTGGTGCTGACGCTGCTGGCGGTCAAGTTCGATGTCTGGTTTGCCTGGATCACCATCATCGCGCTGGTGTTCTACATCAGCTTCACCGTCACCGTGACCGAATGGCGCACCAAGTTCCGCAAGGAGATGAACGAGCTGGATTCAACCGCGCACAGCCGCGCGATCGACTCGCTGTTGAATTACGAGACCGTCAAGTACTTCAACAACGAGGAGTTCGAGGCCCGGCGTTACGACCAGAGCCTGGAGCGCTACCGCCGCGCGGCCCTCAAGAGCCAGAGCACGCTGAGCCTGCTCAACACGGGCCAGCAACTCATCATCGCGCTCAGCCTCGTCGCCATGCTCTACCGCGCCACGCTGGGCGTGGTCGAGGGCCGCATGACGCTCGGCGATCTGGTGATGATCAACGCTTTCATGATCCAGCTCTACATTCCGCTGGGTTTTCTGGGCGTGTTGTACCGCGAGATCAAGCAGAGTTTGACCGACCTGGACAAGATGTTCCGCCTGCTCGAGAAGGAACGCGAGATCGCCGACCGGCCCGCAGCACCCCCGCTGCAGCTGGACGCGGCGCCGACCGTGCGCTTTGAGCAGGTGTTCTTTGCCTACGACACCGGCCAGGCCGACGGCGTGGCCGGGCGGCCGATCCTGCAGGATGTGAGCTTCGAGATTCCGGCCGGCAAGACGGTGGCGGTGGTGGGGCCCTCGGGGGCCGGCAAGTCGACGCTGTCGCGCCTGTTGTTTCGCTTTTACGATGTGCAGCAGGGGCGCATCACCATCGACGGGCGCGACATCAAGGACCTGACCCAGACCAGCGTGCGCCGTGCCATCGGCATCGTGCCGCAGGACACGGTGCTCTTCAACGACACCATCGAGTACAACATCGCCTACGGCAGCCCGGGTGCGACCCGTGCCCAGGTGGAAGAGGCGGCCCGTTCAGCCCGTATCCACGACTTCATCGCCAGCACGCCGGCCGGATACGGCGCGATGGTCGGCGAGCGCGGGCTCAAGCTGTCTGGCGGCGAGAAGCAGCGGGTTGCGATCGCGCGAACGCTGCTCAAGAACCCGCCGATCATGATCTTCGACGAGGCCACCAGCGCACTGGACTCTGCCAACGAGCGCGCCATCCAGGCCGAGCTGCAGGGCGTGGCCCGCAACAAGACCACGCTGGTGATCGCGCACCGCCTGTCCACCGTCGTGGACGCCCACGAGATCCTGGTGATGGACGGCGGGCGCATCGTGGAGCGTGGCCCGCACGCCGAGCTGCTGGCCGCGAATGGGCCGTATGCCCGGATGTGGGCCTTGCAGCAGTCGGGTGGGGAGTGAGGCGGCGCACTCCACCGATGAAGATGCGGGTATTGCCGGCAAAGCGATAGGGCGGAATCTCCAGGTTGCTGGCGGCCGGCTTGTTCCTGAACACGCGCCCCGCTCCGTCGAAAGTCGATCCATGGCAGGGGCAGAAGTAGCCACCCGGCCAGTCGGCGGGCAGGCCCGCATTGGCGGAGCCCACCGGGGCACGGTTCGGCGAGCAGCCCAGATGCGTGCAGATACCGATAGCCACGAAAAATTCGGGCTCGATAGCTCTTGCTGCGTTCTTCGCATAGACCGGCTGCTGCTCCCTGGTTGACTGCGGATCCACCAGCTGCGCATCGTGGCCTTGCAGCGCGGTCAGCATCGCCGGTGTGCGTCGCACGATCCACACGGGCAGGCCGCGCCACTCGATGGTCTTGGCGCCCCCCGCAGGGATGTCCCAAACGTCCCGCCGCCGCAGTCAAGACCACCCAATGGCGTCGGTTGGAATCTAACGGGAGGTGCGAAATGGGGAAGGCAGTATCTATGGTCGTTGGCTCGTATTGGCTACGGTTCAATCAATCCGGATGGCCTGGTTGGGGCTCGGTGAGGCCGCCGTGTTCGCCTGCCCTGGTCGTGCCCCAGCGACCCGCGGGGCATGACTTGGGCCGCGAAGGCGCTGACGTCGGTGCGTCAGCTAGAACCGGGCGCGCCAATGCACAGACCTCGGCCGGGAAAAGCAGGTGGGCTTCGCAGTGCCATCGATGCAGGCTGCGTGCAAAACCCCACGGGAGCTACAGGACTCCAGGGTGCGCCAGGAAGCGTCGTGGAGTACCTACCGCGAATACAACTTCAACGTCGGCCAGGATGACATTCAGACCATGGACAGTACCAAGGCTCGAGAAGTCGCTGTCTATCTTGATACGAACCCAAATGCGTGCGTGGCCGTCGACAAACCTGTGATCGTGGCCCTTGGCACCGTGCGGGTCCTGCCTCGAACCGCTGCAGGCCGAGCCCCTCTTCGCGATGGTTGGTACCTGCAGCGAGCGGCCCCCGCGGCCCGGGCAGCGATGCCGCCTCAGACCTTGTTCTGTCCGAGCGCGCTGGTCATGGCAGGTTGGCCCGTGGCAACCACAAAGATCCGGTCAGCGCCCACCTTCAAGGGCATCGAACCTGCCGCGGTAAGCCTGACCCTGCCTGACCCTGCTTGACCCTGCCTGACCCTACCAGGGCCTGCGGTGTCACCTTTCGAACAAGCCCCGCGCGCGGCGCCGCACCGCGGCGCTGACCGCCATCAGGCCGACCAGCATCAGAGCGTAGCTTTCCGGCTCTGGCACGGCCGCGATGGTCACGCGGTAGGCGAGGAACATGGTGTCGATGTCCTTGCCGTCGTTGTAGGCGCGGCCAACCTGAAAGCCATCGGTTGTGGCGAAGTCATTGTCGTTGGCGACAAAGAGGAAATAGTCGTTCGGCCGGCGCGGGTCCAGCGTTGGCAGCAACACCAGCCCTTCCCACTTTTCCGACAGATTGTCGAAGCCCGGCACCACACCGTTGACCATGCCGAAGCGCGCCAGCTGCGCGTTGTCGTTGATGTCGAGGAAAGGCATGTACTGCGCTGGAGTGATGGCCGGATTCAGCACGCCGCCCGCTGCGATGACCGATTCGAAGCTTTGACCGAGGATATTGGTGGCGCTGCTGATGTCGATCACGTCGACCCGGCGCAGCTTCGATTCCTGGGTACCCACCTGGAAACCGTTGCTGTCGCGCGGCAGGATCAGCAACTGGGTGTCGGACAGTGCCAGTATCTCGCTCTGTGCTGCCACCAGTGTGTTCGCGCCCTGTTGGAACTTCGGCAGTTGCACCGCGTATTCACCGGTCAGCGCGATTTGGTCCAGATTGCTGATGTCGTAGGTGAACAGGCGCGTGTTGTTGCGCGTGGCGGCGTTGGCGAGGTCCTGCCGCGCAGCACTCTGCAGTGCGACGAACAGTTTCTTGCCGTCTGGCGACAACGACAGACCTTCAAAGCCCTGGTTGTTCGCGCGACCGAAAGTCGGGTTGGTCGGGCTTGGGGGCAGCTGGCCGGCGGTGGGGTTGTTCGAGCTGTAGTCGGGTACGCCGTTGCGCTGCGGGCGCACCGAACTGGCGATGGGCAGGGCACCCATGAATTCGCCGGTTGCCGCAAAGCGGTAGATCGACGGGCCGTATTCGTCGCTGATGAGGCGCGAGCCATCCGACAGCAGCACGATGCCTTCAGCGTCCAGACTGAGCTTGCCATTGAAGGCCTGGGGCAGTTGGGGCAGCAGGGACGTGGCGGGACGCGCGCCACCGGTCGCGACACCGCCGGGTACTGGGTCGAGGCCGCTGAACGGTCGCGTACCGCCGCCGGACAGGGTTTCGAAGAGCCGGGTCGACTGCGCCAGCGTCAGCCCGATCTGGTTCTGGCCGAGCCCGGTCGCGCCGCTGGCGGCAGGGGTGAAGTTGACGGTGATCTGGTTGATGCGTGCCGAATAATCGATGGTGCCAGCGATGTTGTAGCCGCGGTCGGGCGAGGCGAAGAACGTGCCGCTGTAGCGGTTGCCGCTGCGCACCCACGACGTCGGATCGGCCACCAGGCCGGAGATCGAGCCGAAGGTGTCGCCGTGCTCGTCACGCAGATTGGCGGCCATCCGGCCGACGCCGACCAGTTCATGCAGCGTGAAGGTGGTGCCGTTGAATACGGACTGGGCCAGCGCAAGCGGTGCGCTTCCCAGCCCGATCGTGAGGACCAGTGCCAAGCGGGATAAACGGGCAATCGGGGTATTCATGGGACCTCCTGGGGGGCGCGGTTGTTGTCGACGATTGTTCAAGTTTCCACCGGCGGCATGACCGTGCTGTGACAGGCGATCAACACGCCTGCCCTGCAGCGATCGGCGCTGCTGGTGGTGCCGTCGACGCCCCCGTCACCGATGGCGGTTTCGACGCATTGCGGGCCGGCGAAGCCCGCCAATGCTCGTTCCGTAGTCGCTCGTGTGTTGAGGTCAGGACCCTGTTTCTGCCCGTCCCGAACGCCAAAGCGCTGCGGTAACGCCAGGGGATACGGGGCACCACCCCGGGTTTGATTTTTGAAGTCTCGTGGCTGGCCGCTTCGGCATGCGGCATGGGTGCTGAAACCGCCCTGCCCGTGCAAGAAGCCGTGGTTTTTGCGGTGCCGCACGGCTCTAAACCGGGCTTTCTACGCTTGCGCACCCGCCCCAGCCTGAACCGACAGACAAACACCATGAATCCATCTGACTTGATTGACCGCTTCCGAGAGCGCACCGCCGCTGAAAAACTGGTATTGGCCAGCTTGGCCCTGGTTGAAGTGGCGCCTGGCAAAAGTCGCTTGGTGGAGTACTTGCGCCAGGGGGGCTTTCGATCGCAGGCCGATATTGCCTACACCAATGCATCCATCGACAACGTCTTGTCCGGGCTGATACAGGTGGGCCTGGTCGATAACACGGCCGAGGGTGGATTCCGCTGCGCCAGTGCCGTACCGGTCAGCGCACTCAGAGGCGCTATGGCGGATGGCACTTTCAACAAGATCTGTGATGCCGTTGATACGGTGGACCGGGCGAATTCTTCCGTTGGACGCTCCCATCCCACCAACGCACATAACGCCCGCGTGATGCTGCGCATGGCCTTGCTGCGGCAACGGGAAATGGTGGACGTGCACCGCTGCTTGTCGTCTCTTTTCGAAACCATCCATACTTATGATCAACACCCCTACATCGAACTGTTCGGGCGGCCGTTTGACCCTGAATTTCTAGCTCTTTTGCTGCCCGAGGCGCAACAAGAAGTGTTGTCGCTCCTATTGCGTGATGCATTGCATCGGCTGGCTCCGGTGGCCCCCCTGGCGCAGGCGGTGCAGCGCTTGCTTGGCGCTTCAAAAACCCCTGCAGCGCTTTTCATGCCGGTCTACGCCGAACTGTGCCTGCTGTGTGGTCGCTTTGATCAGGCGATTGAATTGGCGGGCTCGCACGAAGATGCCAGTGCGCAACTCATTCGCAGTGCCGCCTGGCTGCTCAAGGGCGATCTGGCCGGCGCCATCACGGGTTTTGAGGCCGCGCTGAAAACACTCCGCGCCGCAAGCGGCAAACGCCAGGTGGTTTTTGGGGGCTTTTGTGGTTACCTGCATGTGCTGGCATTGCTGCGCAGCGGCGACGAGAGGCTGAAAAAGAAGGCGCAGGTCTTCATGGCTCTGGGCTTGCGCACCTCGGGCGCCAACTTGCTGGTCTTCAACCGCTTGCAGTTCTTCAACGACGTCAACCGGGGAACCCGCAGGCTAATTGACCGCGATAATCAATCGGCACCCAAAGAGCCGGTGGTCCAACTGCTGGCCGGTTTGATCGACGACTGGATCGGCGCGCCACGGAGCCTGTTGCAAGATACGGCGCTGGCAGAGCTGGGCCTGAAAGCCGAGGCGGCGGGTTTCCATTTCATCGCGGTGTAAGCCGCAGAGTTGCTGGAGTCGACCAGCAGCCAGATGGGTATGCCGGGTCATCCGGCATTTCTGGGCCGCGCCGCGCAACTGCACGAGCAATGGGGTCTGAGGTCTTTGCGCGACTGGTTCGAGCGACAAGAACCCTGGCAGCGCCAATTGGCGGCGCTGGCTAAGCTGAGCACCACCGGTGACGCGGCAGATGCGACCGGCGCGGCGCAATCCCGGCTTATCTGGGAATTACAACTTTCGACACGTAGTGCAATGCTGCACCCGCGTGAGCAAAAACGCAAGGGCAAGGCCGCGGCCCTCACTCGGACTGATCTGGGCGCTTTAGCGGGTGCTGGTTGGACATCGACGCGTTGGCGTGGCGTCTGTCAACTGAGACTGTTCAATGAAGCCGAAGCGGTACAGCTGAAGAAGCTATTCAGTCTGTCCGTCCAGTTGTCACCGCTGGGGGAGTGTTTGTCGCTGGGTTCCGGAGCAGCGCAGCGTGCAGCCGACGTCCCCACCGAGGTTGTGTCGGGCAGTTCAATTGGGATGGATGAAGTTGCCCCGCGGCACGCGCCAGCCACTGTACTTGCTGGGCGAACACAGCGGGCCGCGCGACTGACGGGTCAGTCTTGGTCGGGTGAACCTTTCGGCTCATAAATCGCCCTGTGGATGTTTTTTGTTTGCAATTAAATGATTGTAAATTTTGAGGAGTTCTCTTCGTCTGCCGCATCGAATTTTTACCCGGAGTCCCTATGCCCATTCACCGCTTTTCGCCCGCGCGGCGCACCCTGCTCAAGCAATCTGGCACCATCGCCGCCACCTCGTTCATCGGTACCATGGGCGCCTTGCATTCGCGCAATGTGCTTGCCGCCACGGGGAAGCAAATGGTCCCGGCAGTGTCGCCGTACGGTGCGGTTGCACCGGTCAACGACCTCACCACCGGCCTGCCGCTGCTGCAGTTGCCGGTCGGCTTCAGCTACAAGTCCTATGGCTGGACCGGCGACATGATGGCCGACGGCCGCCCAACGCCGAGCAACCACGACGGCATGGCGGTAGTGGAAACCCGGCGTGTCGGCCGCAGTATCGAGCATGTTCTGGTGCGCAACCACGAGCGCGGGCTGACCCCAACTTTGAACGCGGCCGTGCAGGCCGACCACAACTACGACCAAGGCCTGGTCAATGGCATCATTACTATTTTTTCTCCCGGCGGCGTCGGTCCGCGCGTTCGCTTCGGCGCAACCACGGTGACCAACCAGACTGCTGCAGACCCCGCACCGCTGGTCGGCTACGCTGGGGGCGGCACCAGCAACATGGTGTTCCGTGACGGAAACTGGCTTTCGTCGACCTCCTCCATCGGGGGCACGTTGGGCAATTGCGCCGGTGGCCCGACGCCCTGGGGGTCGTGGCTAACCTGTGAGGAGACCATCGCCGACCTTTCCGGTATCGGTGGCAAGAAGCACGGCTATGTATTCGAGACCGATTCGAATCGGGTTGACTCGATCGCCACCCCGATTGTCGAGATGGGGCGTTTCTCGCATGAGGCGGTGGCGGTCGACCCACTCACCGGCTATATCTATGAAACCGAGGACAGTCGCAACCTGAGTGCGTTGTACCGTTTCGTGCCGGACGCGCCACTGCCGTTGAGCAACGGCAGCCTGCAAAGCGGCGGCACGCTGCAGGCGGCACGTATCAAGACCATCGTCAACAAGGCGACCGCGGCGTCGCTTGAGCAGGCCAACGATCTCGGCCTGCTTAATCCGGACATCGGCGACGAGTACGAACTGGAGTGGGTCGACATCAACGATCCTGACGCCAACCCGGTGGTAGTACAGGCCCAGCCCGGCGGCATCAGCATCGGCGTGATGGCAGGGCCCACCTACGAGGCATTGACCAAAGGCTGTGCCCGCATGGCGCGTGGTGAAGGCATCTGGCACTCCGCCGGCAAGATGTTCATCGTCGACACCGCCTCGGGCCTGGACAGCAGCAGCCGACCGGGGCGCGGCGAGGGCGCGGTCTGGGTACTGACCCTGGCAACGATGCATCTGAAGGCCATCTTCGTCAGCGGCGACTCCATCGCCGGCAACAACCCGGACAATGTGACGGTCAGCCCGCGTGGCGGCGTCATCCTGTGCGAGGACGGCGGCACCGGTTC
>Ga0105046_10000243_pt1 | contig 70509 bp, 60 predicted proteins | sample MAT03_FD_78385 | JGI IMG/M metagenome (GOLD analysis project Ga0105046, IMG submission 78385) | Freshwater microbial communities from Lake Fryxell liftoff mats and glacier meltwater in Antarctica - MAT-03 (megahit assembly) | ecosystem: Environmental > Aquatic > Freshwater > Ice > Liftoff...
ATGCTGAAAAACAATGCAATCAAGCCCAACTTAATTCTTCAGCGCAAGAGACTATGTGCAAGCTTGCTTGCCGCAAGAGACCTAAAGCAAGCTCGCTTGCCTGCTTAATTATAATACCTAACGACCTCACCTTCCCAGCCAACAGCAATCACTTGGTTAGCGGAGGTAAGAGCAAGCCATGTCGCATTTATTCCTGGAAAATCCGCGAAGGTAAAGTTTATCGCTCCGGTTGAGTTGCTATATTGTACAACCGAAGAACCCAATCCACATACAATAGCATTGCCATTTAAATCTAAAATCACCTTTTGTGCATTTACGCCATCGAACGCTGCAAATGCTAAATCGATAGTACCATCAGTATCATACCGTACTACATTCGTAGAGGTGATAATAGCGGTAGAAGGAACAAGCCCACCCACCACATTTGCTGCGGGAGTAACCGTAACTAGCGTTTTTCCTACAACCAATGCATTGTCATCAGAGTCCATTACTACGGCATTCGCTGCTACACCTGGGAACTCAACATAGGTGGTCTCTATGGCGCCCACATCAGTATACCTAACCACCTGGCCTTGCAGGCCACAGGCAACAATTCGTCCAACGCCGTCAAGCGCCAACCCATTAACCGCATTGCCTGGAAACGTGTCAAAAGTTAAGTTAATTGCGCCATCGGTAACTCCTGAGGTGGAATATCTAACTATGGTACTTTGTAGGCCACCGACAATAACGTCACCAGCTCCGGGTGTTATCGGATCGTCAAAAATAACAGCATTTGCAAGTACTCCTGGAAATGCCTCAAATACTAAATCGATAGTACCATCTGATGCATACCGAACCACGGCACCCTCAGTTCCAACAGCTATTATATTATCGGCAGTATCTATAGCCATCGCCTTAACGGCTGTGCCCGGGAAAACCTCATAAGTTAAATCTATTACCCCGTTAGCACCATACCGCACAATTGTACCTTCCAAGCCTCCAACTATTACTCTTCCAGCACTGTCAATCACCACGGCTTGCGCTCTAACTCCGGGAAAAGCATCAAAAGTAATTGTGGTATCGATGGTTCCTGAGGCTTCGCCTTGAATTAATATCAGATTAAGGGAATAGGGCGAGGTGCTTAAAGGCATTCCGAGAGAATCTAAGAGCGTAATGGTTGCTGAGACCTGCTGATTTGCGAGCGCATTTGAAAACAACCGAATATTGCTAAAAGTAGCATTACCACTGGTATCAGTTGCTCCAATCGCTTGTCCTACAAAGGTTTGGTCCTGGGTTGCTGAGCCGGCTGCTGGATTAACAAAAAATTGGATTCTAAATTGGGAATTAGGATTTACTACACTTGCAAAGTTACCACCCAAATTTAAAGTCGTACCCGAAATAGTGCCGGTGCTGATAATAGGCGCACCCAAATTATCATTACCATTATTTAGCAACGTAATGCCATTCGTAAGTACACCCGTATTTGAGTTGCCAAATATTGAATTTGATAATAGAGCATTGTTAGTTGCCGCATCAATAGTCACCCCGGAGCCCTCACCAATTCCCGTACCACTATTGAATGCTATAATGTTATTTTGTATAGTATTATTTAAACTTGTAGGGACAGCGCTATAAACATACACGCCAATTCTATTGGATAGCGACGCCGTTCCAGATGCATCGGTTCCTATATAATTCCCAATAACTTGATTATTTGTACCAGAAACAAAGACCCCGGCACCACTTACTGGTACCGCTCCGGTCGCAAACTGCTGGCCCGCAATAATATTTCTATCAATTATCGCATCCGAACCCACGGTCACTCCAGTAACATTTAATCCAATATATACACCATTGCCCAAGTTTGAGCTAGCCAGAGTTCCAGCTTGATTCGTTCCAATATAGTTCCCCAGAACAGATTGCCCCGTTCCTCCTTGAATATTTATACCATTTTGTGCAAAGTTTTGGATTACCAATCCCCTCACTACCGAATTATCTGATCCTGTATTTAAGGTTAACCCATCTTGAAATACCCCCATCGTGACAGCTGTACCATTCACCACTATCTTAATATTTGCATTGGCAGTTGATGTAGCAACAGTAGAACCGGCTTGCGAATAGCCATTTATCGTTACCTGTTTAGTTATAACGGGCAATGCTTGTCCAGCAACTCCAGCACCCGTACCAACACTAATAACAGAAGGACCCGCACCAGGAATATTGAAATTTATGCTATTTAAACTATCAGCATTTGCATTCACTCGCTCAATAGCAGATCGTAATGTTATAAGCCCACCGGCAGTAAGCGCACTAAGAGCCGGGTTCAATGCCGGATCATCGCCATTCGAATTGATTATTATTACTTCTGCATTGAGTTTGCTAAGCGTTAGAATACAGCTCAAAATAATACAAAATTTAGTTAAAATACGACAAAATTTTTTTATCATTAATTACTCCAGAATAGGATAGATACGGGACGACGCATCCTTCAATAGGTTATAATTCATTAAAGACTAATGGCATTGCCCAAGACCACAACTCTCGGTTATCCATTTTAAATAATAGGTAATCATTATAGCCATTCCCAATCCAACACCCTGTTTTACACAAAAATGTATCGTATCAGCAGTATTGTTATTATGAATAACCAGAGGCATCATGATGGCCCCTCCGGGGTTATAATTAATTTCATTTTCATTGTTTTGAATGGCACCATCATCATAATAATCTATATACGTCCAACTTGGCTCACAATAAGCACCCAAAGCCAAAACAAGTACTATTTTATTGATAAAATTTAAGTTTTTCATTTTTATGCCCTTCTACTTTTTAGGTAATCCTGGTTTAAATCGAAATTTAAACTTTATTTTTTTGTGGTATACTAAAACTCAAATGACAGATATTTCTGCTAAACAAATTTTGATCACTTATTAAAAAAATTATGGAACAAACATTTTCAATAGACCAAAAGTCTTTTTCTTCATTGTTATCATCTATGCAGCCAATTTGCTCTAGACGCACAGCATTAGATGCCACATCATACATATTATTCGAAGTAAATCCAAGAGAGTTAATACTTAAGAGCACTGACCTTGAAATCTGCTTACAAGCGAGCTGTCCCTTGGGCGAAAGCAATATAGAAACAAAAACAACATTTTTGGTAGCGGGTCGTAGAATTTTTGATATAGTTCGCGAGCTAGAAAGCCAAATTAAATGCAACGTACAACAACATCAAATTACTTTACTTTCTGACTCGTTTAGCCTGTCATTAAATATAAAAAATGATGAAGAATTTCCACCATTTCCTGAACGCATAGAAAATCTGTTACATTTCGATTCATCATTAATGCTCAAGATGATAGAAAGTGTAGCATTTTTAATTCCTCAGAATAATCCTAATCCTGGATTAAATGGCTTATTATTTGAAATTGCAAATCAAACTTTAACCATGACCACTACAGATGGACACTGCTTGGCTCAAGCTAGTGCACCCAATATAGCATATGACGAATCAAAGTCCTGGCTTATCCCTAAAAGAGCTATCTTTGAACTTAAGAAAATTTTGGAATCATGCGAAGACAAAACAATCTTTATCGGAGTTTGTGCGAATCAATTGGTGTTTTCTGGTGAATCATTTAATTTCTTTACCAAGCTTTTAGTTGACCAGTTCCCACATTACCAATCAATTTTACAAAGAACATCATTCCAAGAAGTTTCAATTAATCGATCTAAGTTTCTCAAGACACTGCGAAGATCAGCTTGCCTCCTTTCAGGCGGACAGTTTATTCCAGCGAAATTTTCTTTTAATAATGATCTTCTTAAACTTACATTGCACAACAAAGAAGTGGGTTCATTGGACGAGACATTAATGCTAGAAACCAAATCCAATTTAGGCTTAGAAGTGCGCTTCTTCCCACCATATCTTTTAAATGGATTACAATCATTTAGCGATGAGTCATTGAAATTTTATTTAAAGAATAGCTCGAGCCCCATAATATTTGAATCACAAGGACACGCGGCTGATGAAAACAATTTTCACCTAACTTATTTAGTAATGCCAGTTTCTCCTTCAGCACCATAAAAAACCATCGATTATAATATTTGAACATTGCGCGCTTTCAACCACTAAAAGATAGTTTGCGCGCGTGAATTACGGCGAGAAGCAAAGATGAAAATCAGTTCTATTAAATTAACCAAATTTCGCTGCTTTGAATCAAAGAACTTTGAGTTTGATAGCAATATAGTCCAAATCTTGGGAGCTAATGGAATAGGGAAGACCTCGTTATTAGAATCAATTTACTACAGTTGTTATCTTCGTTCATTTAAGACACATGCACCCAAAGAGTTGGTTAATTTCGACAGCAACATATTTTCGATTGTTACCAATGTAAATGGATTATATGGTAAAGATACTATCAATTCTGGATTTGAAAATGCAAAGAAATTTGCAAAGATAAACAATAAGTCCATTACCTCTTTCAAAGAGATTCATGACATACTCAAAGTAATCACTATAACACAAAATGATATTGCAGTAATCGACGGAAGCCCTCTTTCAAGAAGATCTTTTTTAGATCATGCAATTGTGCTATTTGATTCAGAATACCTTAACGAAATAGCCAAATACAACAAAATTCTAAGAAACAGAAACTCGCTTTTTTTCATGCCCAAACGCGACCTAGAATCTTATGTAATTTGGACCAGAGAATTATTAAAAATTTCTCAAGTTATTCAACAAAAAAGAGCTGTCATGATCTCTCTAATCCAAGATCAACTAAACAGTCTTTCAAATGACCTAAGCAAGCCCATTAACATAAAGCTTGAATATAGGCCAACTGAGTCAACCATAGAGCTGGAAAACTTATCTGTTGATATCGTTTCTCAACAACACTTAGACACATTCAATAAAGAATATTTCTACAAACGCACCCTTTTTGGCGCTCACTTAGATGATTTTGATATCTTATTTAATGACAAGACCGCCAGAGTTTATTCCTCACGCGGCCAACAAAAACTCATAATTTTCTTACTTAAGTTTGCCCTTATCAAGCACGCACATAATCTCTCATTGGAATTCATCTTGCTGATTGATGATTTTTTCTCTGATTTTGACCATGATAGATCCCAAGATCTCTTGCTAGTCGCCTCTAAACTCGCATCTCAAATTTTCATTACCGCTCCCAATGAAAACAATATTTTTAACAACCCCGACTTTAAATCTCAAGTCATAAATCTCAATTTTTAAAATTATATGAGCCATAAAACGGATCAATGAATTGCTGCATTGCAAGTCCAATTCGTCATTTCAATCAGAAAGATCAAATCTAAAAAGACCTTATTAACAGTTTTTTTATAACCCGCGATTTGACATTATCTAAATATTCTTCATACTTATTATTGATTGTTGAGGAAACATTTCCGAATCGATCGACTCAATTAGGCTTCATTACTACTCTCCTTTTTTCCACCGCATTGATTATTCCTTCAATGCGGTGGTTGTTTTTTTTAGACCACAACAACAGAAAAACTTATATTATGGGGCTGCAACTGGCGACCGCTAGGGAGTAGGGGCACGCCCCATAAATCGCGTCGGAAATATTTAGAAATTCATTAATATTAGCGAAAGCTAAAAAGAGCGCATTGCGCAACAAAGACCAACAGCTAATGCATCAGTAGCATCCAACTTGGTTGAAACAGAAATACTGGGAAATAATTTGATCAAAAAACGAGCTACCTGCTCTTTCTCAGCAAAGCCATAACCAGTCAAGGTCGACTTTACCTCGCATGGAGAAAACTCAAGCAAGCGCAAGTCTCTGAGATTCGAAATTAGATAAAGAACACCCCTCAGATAACCCAATTTTAAAAAAGAGCTGGCATTCTTACCCAAAAAAGGTGTTTCCAGGGCAAGACAATTAATGCCATAAAGGGAAATTTTTTCTTCACAGAACTTATAAAACTGACCCAATCTATCTGGAATTGATTGGGATGAGCGCATCTTTAAAACGCCATAGTCGAGCAGGAAAACATTTTCTCCCTGCTTTCTCAATACACTAAACCCACAAGACACAAGTCCCGGATCAATACTTAAAATAACATCATCATTATTAATCTTCATAAAACAGCATTAGCTCATTGTTATAATCCAAGAAAACCGATCCGGTCGCACCATTTCGCTGCTTGCCAATTATAATCTCGGCCTTACCCGGCTCCTCAGTATTCGGATTATAAACAATATCGCGATATAAAAACATTATCAAATCCGCATCTTGCTCAATCGCACCGGACTCTCTAAGATCTGATAAAATTGGCCTCTTGTCAACCCGACCATCCACCGCACGCGATAGCTGCGATAATGCAATAATTGGCACGTTCAATTCCTTGGCAAGAGCCTTCAATGAACGAGAAATTTCAGAAACCTCCTGCTGGCGATTCTCAAATTTTCTATGGCCCCGCATAAGCTGAAGATAATCCACAACCAAAATATCTAAACCATGCTCAGCCTTTAACTTTCGCGCCTTAGCCCGAAGATCCATGATGCTTTGCATAGCTCCATCATCAATAAACATTTTGGTATTTGCCAATCGAGAAGCTACATGAGTCAAAGCCGTCCATTCATCCATGCCAATAGTAGCATTTCTAATCGAATGATGAGGAACACCCGATTCGGCCGACAATAAACGCAAAGTCAACTGCTCAGCAGACATTTCTAACGAGAAAAACCCAATACTCAGATTGTTCAATGCTGCAATTCGAGCAAAACATAACGCCAAAGCAGTTTTACCCATAGAAGGCCGCGCCGCCAAAACAATAAGATCGCCCTTTTGAAAACCAGATGTCATCTCATCCATTGATTTAAACCCAGAAGAAACCCCTGTCACGCCCCGACTATTAGATTTTATATTCGATAAATGCTCAAACGTTCTTTTTAAACATATATTAAGCTGCATAAAGCTTTGCTCTGCACGCTTAGAAGATATATTAAAAATGGTACGTTCTGCCTCATCCAAGACCATATCAATTTCTTTGTCATTCTGTGCATAGCAATTCGTTATAATCTGTGCCGCAGAACCAATTAGCTCTCGCAAAACTGCTTTTTCTTTAATAATTCTCGAATGTTGTTCAATTAAGCCGAGCGACGGAATATCCTCTTGCAATGACAACAGATAGTTAAGACCACCAATCAGAGAAAGTTGATTAATTTTTTCCAACTCATCCTGCAGCGTTATTAAATCTATTCGACGATTCGTCTTAGATATTTCTAATACCGCATCATAAATTATACGATGAGCTGGAATGTAAAAATCAGAACTAGAAAGCAAATCTTCTACAACGCCGAACTGGCCATCATAGAGCAGAAGCGAACCCAAGACGGAACGCTCTGCCTCAATATTGAAAGGAAGATTTTTGCCCAATAATTTTTCAGGCAAATTAGTATTTTCTTGAGTTTGCTTCTTTTGCATAAATTTATTTCTATTCGGAAACTACTTTAAGTTTGAATTTTGGCTTAAGCTTAGAGGAAAGCTTAACCTCAACCTCATAAACACCTTTTGATTTAACTGTCTTATCAAACTCTATTTGATTTTTAGAAACACTGATACCCTTAGCCGCTAACAACTCGACAATATCGCCCGCTCCAATAGACCCATAAAGCTTACCATCATCATGCATTTTGCGCCTTATAACAAGCTCAACATCCTTAACCTTTTCAGCCAACATCGAAGTCTTGGTAGCAATAACTTCTTTTCTTTTTTCTACGGTTTTTACTCTTGAAAGATAATGCCGCTCATTCTCTGTGGTAAGCTCTACCGCAAACTTTTTAGGGATTAAAAAGTTTCTAGCATAACCATCAGAAATTTTCAGAATTTCCCCAGCCAAGCCAACCTTTTCAATGTCTTGTAATAAATATACTCTCATACTCATCATTTTTCCTTTGATTTTTCAAAAGTTGAATTTATATACATTATAAATCAAAATACGACAGTTGAAAATAACAAAGATTAAATCGCAGGGCTATCTCATTTGAAGAAATTTAAATTGGGGCCAATCAAAATAGAAATATTAATCAGCGTTCGTCCTGAGAGTTCGACTTTGCTCACTACTAACGGCTATTGATGCCTGCCCGCCGTAACTTTACGTGTCCGCCATAGCTTCAGCGACGGCTGGAGTCAAGGCTGGGTTGAAGGATACGAGCGTGTTTTTTTAGAATCGCCTTAGAGCTTAGCTTTCAAATGAGACTGCCCTGGATTAAATCGCATGGCGATGTTTTTCAATTTGATAATTCTTGAATTTAATTTGCCCATTAATATCTCTAAATAGATGACAAGAAACCAAAGTCTGCCGATTAAATGTTTCGGCCGAATTGATAGTAATTAAAATAGCAATATCATCAGCCGACTGCTTAAACTTAACATCGGCAGTAATCTTTTTTCGGACCGGCGAAAAATACAGATCAAATCTTTTTACAGAAGGCAAAGGTACCTCCTCGTAATTATTCTGGTAAAAATCTAAAATATAATAAATTACAAATTCTGTTTCATAAAATGATTTAAAATTTTTTTCGATCTGAACAACAATATCATAACTATGGGCAACTTGTTCATTAACGATAATAATATACGAAGATAATGCCGATATGAGTATCAAAACAAAAACAATGCTCATAGGGCGCCCAAGCTTCGAACTGCAACCTTATGGTCAAAGTCATTCAAAATACTATCTGCTTTCAAAACAATCTTAAATCCGGAATAAACATGCTGAAATGACTCATGATTGCCCATACATCTAACAACATCAAAATCTAAAACATTTCGCATCATTAGACTTGCGCTCTTATTGCGCTTACCACCATCAAATTTCTTAAAATATCTATACAATTTATTATCTTTTAAAGCCCAAGTAACCTGGCCTGTTTTTAAACTTAACAATATGGTGCCATGCTCAACTGTTTTAATCGCTTCAGTTGACATTGCAAGACAGAGATCATGAACAATATTGTTCAAACAGACCATTGAATTAGTAAATTGCTGGATGATCTTAAGATCTTTATTAATACGCAAATAAAATCCAAAAACCAACTCACCCAACAAGCCAAATAGTATTGTCAAACATAAAATATAAATAACACATTCTATTAAGCTAAATCCCTTGTTCATAAAACCTCGGCTGGCAAAGAAACAACAACATCTACAAATTCAGAATTCACCGACAGAGGTCCATTCTCATCCTGCGCATGGTAAGCGGACCTTAATAGCATGCCAGTAGTAAAACAAACGGGATCCAACTTATCGCTAAATTCAACACATACTGTTACTTCGCAAAATTTGTTAATTGCTGAATCATGGGACAAGCTATTCTTATTAATAGAAAGAGAAACCTTAAACCCGGAAGGTGTATCAATCTTGATCGGAATTGAACCATTAATTCGTATCTGCTCCAAAGCATTTGATGCTATAAAAACAGCTTGCCCTCTTTTCATAATAGCCACTTTCATAGATACAAAACTTGAATACCATCCAACCATAACCATAGAAAATGAAACAAAGACCATTACCAATACAATAACCTCCATTAAAAAAAACCCGGGAATTCCCGGGGTCCCTACCCGCAACCCTATACGCATTTGACTAACTACCGGCAATAAATTAAAATTAAAATAGCTACAATCAATACAAAAACTCAACAAAAAGGAACTTGAAAAATGAAATCATTCTTTTTACGATCCTTGTATCTAATTCTCGCGTTAATAAGTTTCTCAATACCAGTAACATTTAGCGCTGACGATTTAGAAGGATTTAATTTATCAGACGAAGAAAAACAAAAGCTGGATCAAGAACTCGAACAGTTTGTTAGCGCATTCAACAATCTTAGCCCTGAACAAATGCAGGAACTTGAAGAACTAAACAAAGTACTTGAAAATGAAATGAAGGAACAAGGCCTAGATCCTTCTAATCTAGATCACGTGCTCCAATGGGCCGAAAAAGAAGCACAAAAAGCATTAAAAGAAAATGAAGATACAGAAGAAGAAACTGAAACCGAAGCAGTTATCAAAGAACCAGTTAAGGCGGTAGAATTTAAATCTACATCGGCAGATTCTGATGCATCCGCAATGTTATTAAATTTAGTAACCTATATTGCAGAACTACGCCAAAAATCAATCTCTTATCCAGAGATGAATAAAAAATTGGAACGTTTTTCATCAGAGCTTAATGAGCTGTCTTATTTTTTACATTCCTTGTCCACACCAGAATTAATGAAGCATCTTCTAAGCAAAGACTTTGAGGATCTCTATAAAAACCTAGAAGCTTTTTATCAAATTTTGGCGAAGCAAGTTCCTTTAATTCAATCTAAAGAATTAGAAGAAAATGATATCGAAAATCCATATCAAACCTTAGGCTTAACTAATCAAGCATCAATAGAAGAAGTTGAAGATGCTTATCAAAACCTAAAAGAAATGTTTGATGCCAATAAAATTCAAGAACAACTTCAAAAACAAAAGGTAACTGAGCAAGAAATTGCGAAAACACTAAAACAATCAAAAATAAGCTTTAGCTTCATACAAGATGCTTATGATGAACTAAAAGATCCAAAACAAAAAGCTATTTTAGATAGAAAAGTACGCCAAGAAGCTGATAATCAAACAAGAATAGAAAAATCTTCTTATGAAGCTTTTGACGCAATCTACAAAGTATTTACAGATAAGCTATTCCCCATATTAAGCGATATCAAAAAGCTATTCGAAAAATATAGACCTGAAGAAATTTCTAAGGCAAAGCTATATGATGACAGAGAAAAGAAATTGTTAGCCGAATCTAAGAAGCCATTTAAGGTTATCAAAGGAGACAGCGGTCGAATAAAATTTAACACCAAAGATGGTGAATATGATGAGTTTTATAAGCATCTATCTCAAAAAGATAGAAATACAAGAACACCATCTTCATATAAACCGCTATTTGATGATAAATCTGGATCCGATTTCTTCTCAGATAGAGGATCATCAGATAAAGGCTCCGACAAATCAGGCAAAGATGGCGGTAAAAAACCTGATGCCAAAAAAGATGAAAAGAAGCCCGACGCTAAAAAAGATGAGAAAAAAGACGACAAAAAAGATTCGTCCAAAGGAACTCCTGCTAAAAAGCCGGCCGACAAAGAATCTGAATTATTAGGCGAAATCGGCATTTTATCCAACGCATTAGAAAAAGCCGCTAAGAACGAAAAAAAAGTAGAAGTTGAACGAAAGCCGCTCTCAATGCCAACCAGAGGACCATCTGAAAATGGCGAATCGGCACAATCTCCCTACGAAAAAATGAAAATAGATGTCAAAGATATAAGAAAAGACTTAAATACTTATCTTATGAGCGATCCAAATGCTATCAGAGAATCTAAAGATCTACAATTAAAGGACGCTCAACCGCTATTGGATTTTATAGAATTTGCCAAGCAAAATGAAATCGAAAGCATTGCCACAAGCTTAAAGAAACTAGCTCCTGGAGCTAGTGGAAAAATTGAAAGCGAAGCTGTATCCAAGATGCTTAAAGATAAAGTCCTTAAACACAAAAAAATGATTGAGGGATGGTACAATGATTTCTATCCAATATTACATCCATCCTTAAGACGCGAACATCCTGAATTAGCTGCGCATGGAACTGTAGAGATTAATATACATAAACAAAACATACACAAATTAGGAACAATATCTTCTAGCAAAGAACATATTGCAGAAGCAAACGGACGTGCGGATAAAGCTAAGGCAGCATTCCCTTATGTCCTAACCGAAGATCTGTATAAAGTTCGCGAATTCCTAAAGGGAATGCATGATTCAATTGCTGCTATAGAAAAAGCAATTGGAAAACCTGAACCTAAAAAATAGTTGTAATTTCAAAACAAAAGAGGGGCCTGTAATAAGGGTCCTCTTTTTAATAGCAAACAATAAATGCGCTAGCCGTCTGCTAAATATCAGGCAAACCGAAACAATTAAAATGGAGAGAAAAATAAAAAAACAGAACACCTTCATCCTATTCATCGTACTTTGGTTATTTAAATCGGCCTTCGCCCTGGAAGCTACGAATGCCATTATTGTTGTTATATGGAGCTAAAGTTGACCAAAAAAACTTTCAAGGCTTAACCCCCCTTCTCATTGCCATTGCACTTAACAGGCCTGAGGTTGTCGCTATATTACTCAAAAATCATGCTGACGCCAATGCAAAAAATCTATGACAATCAAACTGCACTAGAGCTTGCTCAAAGCTTGCGACGGACAGCAATTGTAGATTTAATCAAAAAAGATCAAGGCTATGTGAAAAATTCTTGGTGTCTACTGAGTTAAAATTCTCAATATAATTTATATGCCCCTCTATAATTATATTTTTTTGACTTTAAAGAAACAGTATATTCTGAATTATAAAATGAACCATTTCTTCAATTGGGGACTGCTCAATATTGCATAACATAACAATGGTTATACGATAATCAGGAAATCGCACAAGTGCGGTTCTCATACCTCACCATATGCCCGGATGTGCAATTACTTTTTTACCAGCAATCGCGAAGAGTTCCCAGCCATAGCCATAATCAAAACCATAAAATTTTGCCATTCCAGAGTTACGCATGTTGCCATAACTAGTTGACATTGCAGCAACCGAATCAGACTTCAGCAATTTGTTGCCATATAATGCTTATTCTCATAATTGGCACAACCATATCCACTATTAAAAAAAATATTTCAATTTTTTGCAACCAAGACTGAGTCACTAAAATCTCCCTGAGAGACTTGCCCTTGCACATAACCGTCAATACTATTTATTAAATCTTTTTCAGAATAGTTCATATAACATTTCGCTTATTAATCTATATAAATCAAACACCAGAAGTTGTACTTTCTTCCATTCCAGCATATTTTTCCGCTTTACTGTAGAGCTTATTACATTTCTTAGAAGAAAATTGCTTCTTTATAATATCAATTTCCCCAATCAGCTTATTTTGCCTAGCAAACAATTTTTGAAGAGATTGGCCCTTAAATCTTCGTGCGATAAGGTATTGAAAGTCATGCATCTTTCGAGCCCTTTCAATCCCCAAAAATTCTATTAAATTCATTAATAATAATTTTTCTGAATTAGCTACAACAACCAATTCTTCAGGCACTTCTGTTTCAAAATCACCATTATCATACAACCATTCTAATATTAATATTTCAATATTGTCTGGAATTATCTCTGGCGTATTCTCACAACTTAATCCAAATGAATACTTTATTTCTTCCGGTAATTCTATTGATTGCACCTTATCATCTAAAAAATCTAATACATGCAGCCCTTTAACAAGAAATTCTAACATAGACGCTTTAGCGGATCCCTTTACTTCAATTTTTTTGACAAATGTGCCCCACTTACTGCCTCGATTTATTAATTTTTTAAGGTGATCTAAATCACGTTCTAAGGCAAGTCCAGTTCTATTGGCAGAATTTATGCATTTGCCATAGTCCAAACAAGGACTTAAATGCTGAATTGCATCTATCAACTTTGCTTTTGTCTCATTAACAAAATCTATATTTCCTTTAGATTGAATCAAACTGTCTATTACCAAAGCCAAAATAGCCATACGTTTATCTTGCATGATAATTTCTTCAGGAGGACCTAGTATCAGGCAAACTATTACCTTTGTTAAATTATGATATTTTGCAAATTCAATCAACATCTGAATGTCAGCTATATCTGGTTTTAAAATAATCTTACAAAGTTTAATTTTTAGCTTTTCTTTAATATAAGAACTTAACTTCTTAGTAGCTTTTGAAACTAAATAATCCCGCTGCTTATATGAATATCCATCAAAACCACCTATGCCATCCATACTCGAAGGGTAATTTTTACTTGAACTGCCTACTCCTAACTGATCAAACATAATTTTGAAATATCCAATAATAATATCATTTTTTTGAGTTTTGCCTTCTAAGTCAATGCCTCTTTGTTTAGCGTAAACCACAAGCCCTATATCCTTAAGAATCAAGGACGACGCACACCAGAATCCACTTTTCAAATATTCGTCATTTTCAGGGATACAAACTTTCACTAAAAGATCTGAAAGCGATTTTTTTTTATAAACAATAACGCCAAAACCTTCCCTTAATATAATCTCAGAGTCTACAGAATCAGATAGAATTAGCATTCTAGAATCTTTATCAAAAGAATACGCTTCTAGCAAAGCCCCAATAATAATTGAGTACCCAGAATTATCCCTACCAACCCCAGTTTCAATTTTTTTAGCACAAAACATATGATATTTCTTAAGACTTACAGAATCTTCAGACTCGGCAGCACTTTCCATACCATAAGTACAGGCATTTATCAGGCTGATTATTAAAAAAATTATCTTTGAAAGCTTAATCATATCTACAAAATCCTTATTTTAAATACTATAAGTTTTTTCAGAAAAGCTGATATAGCATTACGTTTATTAATGCCTATATAAATCAAACCAATTGAGTATTTCATGTATGGCTATATCTAAATACAAAGTCAAAAAATGATCGGAGCCGGGATAAATAATTAACTTACAAATTTTATCATACTCTAATAGTTTAAAGTATAATTTTTGGGAAGAGCTTACATCAATTACTTTATCTCCAGAGGCATGTATTAGAAGCATTGGAACTTTAATATCTTGAACCCATTTAATAGCAGAACGCTTATCAAATTCTTCTACTTTGCCTGAATGATAATTTGGTATAAATTCTTCAAGAAGAGGAATTGCATCCGGTCTTAACTGTTCAAACAAATAAAGATCAGATACACCATTAATAATCGCTGCTGCTTTGATCGGCACTATATTTTTCTGCAAGGCACTAAAAGTATTTATCCCACCACGAGAAAACCCAACCATAAAAACATTATTCAAATCCGCAAAATCTAATGATTTAATCACTTGATATAAATTGATTACGTCATTAACATCGTCACCACCCAGTTCATCATGACCATCACCACCATCATTTCCTCTATACTGTGAGCCAATAACAATATAGCCAGATTTAATAAATGGATAGAAACGCTCTTTTAGAGTTTTAACAGTAATTTTACCAGCATCCCCAGAACCACCCCGATTGTAAATTATAACCGGATACAACATCCCATTTTGTCTCGGTTTTACGCTACCCACTATTGCTATTACACCAAGCCCATCACTGCCATAAACAACTTTTTCAAAACTTGCTTCAATATCATGGAACCAATCGACATATTTATTATAACACTCCTCACCAATTGCTTGATCAGATTTTTCCAATTCATTGAATTTGTGAGGAATGAATACTTCTTTATACATCTTAAATTTCAAGCTTTAATGCCAAAAAGGTTCATAAACCATCGCACCATCCGCATTGTTAACGTCAACAGTGCGCATTTCTTTAATATTCAGCTCTTTCATAAAACCAAGCGCAAGCAAAACATTAGAAACCTCAACACAAGCATAAGCACCACCCAAATCATCATCATTCTTACCAATAAGTCTTTTAAGAACTATAGCAAGGTCATCGATGGTAAAGGGATTTTTTTGGTTCAATAAATTAGCAATTCCTCGTCCAAAAACGGTACCAACACCCACAATAATAGTATCCGGATTTCTAATTCTATTTTTTAAAATTGAATCAACATCTCTAGAAAGAGCAGCTGCATGTTCTTCTGCTAAATTTGCTTGCTCTTGTGATAGCGGATTAGGAGTCCTACATTCTTTAAGATCCTGATGCTTGATAGATTCTATGATAAAATCTCTAAATGGCCCAGAACCTTCATCGCTTCCATCTATAAAATAAGATCCATCTGCTAATGTTCCAACAAATTGTATGCTACCGCCACCGATATCCCAAGCTATAAGATTTTCTGACGAGATATTCATTTGTGCTTGAGCTGCTTGAAAAGCTAATTTACCTTCCAAATCTTGATCTAGGATATGAACATTAAGACCAGTTGCTGAATAAATATCGCTAGCAAATAGCTCACCATTTACCGCTGCACGAAATATTGATGCACCAATAATAACAATTCCACTAACTTCAAAAGATTTCGCCAAAGCAATCGCTTCTCTAATAGCTGAAATCCCTTGTGCCATTATCTCATGATTCAAAATCCTATTTCCATCAGCTAGGCTTTCATGGAAGATTACTGGATATTGTTTTATACATAAAATCCTGACGATCTTATTTGTGTTTAAATCGACTTCTGCAACCCTCAGCTTAGGTCCGCCAGATCCAATATCTATTGCCGCACGGATAACATTTTCGCCTTGTGTCACCAAAGGCATGAAAATCGCAACAGATAAAATTAAGATAAATACTGGGAAATTATATTTAGTTGACGACAAAACAACTCCTCATTAGAATTAAAGACAGTCAAATTTTATACTTTTGAACTTAAAATGTCTAAACAAATTTTTCTATTTTACAGGTGATAATCGTTATATTATAACTGGTTTACCCATCGCTAAATCAAAAAAAATTTTATATTCTAACTAAATTAATACTTTAATGAAACTCATCTAATGAATAAAAAACTGACCCTAATTATATTAATTCTCTTTACCTCATTTAACACCATTTTCACAATGGAAGAAGAGCAATCTATCCCAAGCAACGCTCTGTCCTTTATGCATCTACCTACAGAAATTCAATTACCAATATTACAATACGCTTGCCATTTAGATTCTAACACCATTAAAGATTTAACAATTTTTCAGGCAATCAATATCGCAGTATCATCACTCTACTTGAATATTCTGCTGACCTGCAAACATTTATATTTGTTTAAAGATGAGCTACAGAAAGAAAATCGAAATAACTGGCCAAAGCATCGTGAATTATTAGCTCAACATTTTGCAACCGAATACCTAAATAAAGACCCTATGAGCTTAACTGCAGAATTGAGAAAAATATATCGTAAAGAAAATATTACAACCGAAGATAAAATTAAAGCAGCAAAGCTGTTGCTTGCTGGCGCAGATTACACTATTAAACTCAATCTTACTGATAAATCACCTATGCTCAGTAATATTATTGTCAATAAATACCAATTAGCAAACCTCATTCCATTATTAGTTTTATGCGGCGCAAACATTAATGACGTGGATAGAGACGGATGCAATGCACTTTTAAATGCCATAACCGAAGGTAATAGAAACCTAGCAAAATGGCTATTTCAATTTAAACCTGATGTTAATGCTCTTTCAACATATAAATCATGCTCATTAGGATGGGCAATCAAATATGGCCATGAAGATATAGTTGAATTATTATTGAATAACGTTGCCATCATAACCGTAACTCATTGGCAAAGCGCGACAGAAACATTCCCACATGAAAAAATTATAGCATTATTACAACACGAAAAAGAGAAGCGTAGGTTTAAAAATATCAATGATATTCCACAAGAATGCTTTGAGTTAATTTTGCAAGTGTATTTATATTATACTGGTGAGTATATCGAAGATGGGCTTCGTATTAAATTTTTAACCATGAACAAAGAAGATGAACTACTTTGCCAAATTTGTACCATCTTAACAATAAATTTACCCCAATTTTTTATTTCAAAAGATTATAATTGGAAAGTTCTTCCATCTGTTAAGACAACAACCAATGAACAGCAATCTTTCCATGGCATAGCATTCATACGAGATGCATCAAAATCTTCTAATTTTGATGAAACCACTCTCAAAATTGATTATGAACAAATCATTAAAATCTTAAAAACCGGCTGGAGATATTCATCTTTAGAAGATTATCCGAACCTTGTTTTTGAAAAACCTGAAGTAGAATGGTGCCTATTTGTTAAAGAAGGCAGTCCTAAACTTATAGATGAGACAACATTAGTTCAACTTTTAATTTCTAAATTTAATTTAACAGCAGAATGCAATGATGAATGCGTGGAAGCGTCAGCCGGAATCCTGTATATATGGGTAAAAAATGATGAAATTGAATCGTTCAAGTATGTTTTTGATATAGCATAGGTACCCATAGCCAATAGCATTCACCAATCAAAACAAGAATTTATCTTCTATTAGCTAAAGACTGTAAGCTGAATGTTAACTCATGCAAGATGGAGACACCATCATGTGTGGACATTTTCGCCCTACTTTCCAAATACTCCAAATTTGCTTGATTCACTAAATCCTTTTGCAGCAGTTCATCTAATATATTTTTTTGATCTGTCAGCAAATAGCGCGCAAGCGATGGTGATTCTTTTTTAGCACGAGCTAAATAAGTTGGTAAGAACACGGATTGGACTAATATACGTTTAATATCTGGCGATGTAGCATCGTTTTTGAATAGCTTCATCATTTCTTTTATACTAAGATGATCAAAAAGAAGCTTAACCAGCTCATTCCTTAAGCTAATGGCTACCAGCAGCGGCTTATCTTTAAAAAGAACCAAAAGCTCTTCTGCAGTAACATTAAATTCTTGATCTGTAGGATACTTATAAATTGGATCTTCTTTAAATCTGAAAACAGTTATGCTCAAATTTCGAAGAACCCAGTCCACTGGATCCATACCGCCAAAAACGTGAATAAAATTTGCCGGATCAGAAGCTTTCCACAATGCTTCAATTAATTGCTCATAATTCTTTATCAAAAGCTCTCCTTGCTTAGAATTTGGATCATAGAAAAGAATGTTATTATCGGCACCTTGATAAATTGACATGAGATGACCATGGGGCCTCTTGGTTGCCCCAATAAAAATTAAGGTTTTTGGCTTAATAATTTTATTTAATCGCACTCGAAGCATTTCTTTATCACAAATAATATTCTCCTTGAAGACCTCCATGGGGCGACCTCGCTTGGTGTCTTCTAATACTAACGACAAATGCAATTGCATCTCACCTTCATTAAAAATCAGAAAAGCCGGTTTTTGATACAAAACTAAATTAGCAATAAAACGCTCTATATCTGCTTTGTCTTGTTTGCCAAATTCAACAATCCCATCCCAAAGAATTAACATTCTGAAGACTTTATTAAAAAAAACAATATCATCCATAGGCTTAGTAGTTTTACTTATTAGAGCATCTTCAGCTATACGCTTTCCATAAGACCACAATACGCCCAAGCCACTACATTCTCCTTTAGATTTTAGGAAATCGTCAATAACCTCGTTCCTGTTTTTACGATCTTCAGCGTTGGTTGCTTGATCTCGTTCTTTCTCAAGAAATTTAATAATTTGTTTCTGAAGCAACCCTTGATCATGATAATCGATATTAAGATCAAACAACATCCCTTCAGCAGTTTTTTCATCAGCGATAGAGTCAGAAATCAAATTTTTCAAAGTAAAGACACCCAAATCTGGAATCTGTTCAACAACGGCCCTAATTTTATTAATATCTTCAGTTTTAATCGCTTCGATTAAAGCCCCACTCTCCTTTTCGGTAATAGCCGAAGTGCAAGTAATCACCGAAAAAGAAAGCACGAGGGACATTGAAAATTTTTTTAACAAAATAAGCCTACTTTCGAAAATTGTATATTGTGTAATAAGAATATATAAACACATCAAGCACTCTAAAGAATTACCTTAATTAATTGTTAAAACTATATAAAAATCTCGCCATTGAATTCTTTAGAAAAGATTTTAAGGTAATACCAGGCAAAATTTTAATTGGACCAATCATGCCAAATATTCAGCGTAAGCAATAGTAGGTTCCAATAATTCAAACTCAACATATTATTGATTCTTAATAAACAAATAATGTTAATCTCAAGATTAATATAGGTGTGCCAAATCTGTCCCAAAATGCAAAACCATGAAGATAACAAGAGTAATAATTAATTTCGGTATAATTTTATTAACTAATAACTTTCATTCGTTATTAAGCATGGAAACCAGCAAAGAACTTACAGAGCCAGATAGCCAAATTACTATTCTTTCTGATGAAATTAAACTACATATTATACTCTTAGGCCTTAAAGATGTAATTCAACTTAACAGCATTTTTGATCCCTCTGCAGGCACAAATCAATATATAAGACAAATTACTCAAATCAATAAAGATTTTGCTAAATTCAAACCAGATCTCCTTAAGTCCAGAACTCTAATCATCATTACAACTTTTGCAAAACAGGAACAGCAACTATCTAAAGAAATCAGAAACGCTAATTTAGCGAAAATACTTTCTGAAAAATATGAACAATCAAACGAAGAACAAGCAGCGCGCTTAATTATTGCAGGAGCAGACCCAGAAGTAGATATTAGCAATACCAGAGTCCTAAGTACAACAAAAAGACCAGCACTTGTAGCAATTGCAGATACAGGATACTTTGTAAACTTAATACCATTATTAATTTCACACGGCGCTAATATAGATGCAACTGATGAATGGAAACATCCTTTAGTATTAATAGCGGTAAGTCGTAATAATACATATCTTACAGAGCTGCTTGTCGCAAGAGGAGCTAAACTTGATACGTTGGAATACAAAGGAAAGAAAACAGTTCACCCATATCCACATTTAGACCATAAAACCACAGCTTCTTTGTTAATTAAAAAGCATCAAAAAAAGCTCAAGCACTCCACTGAAAAATCTTCATGCATACTTTGTTAAAACCTGAAGAGCAACACATTCCAAATAGGGAATAGCATATTGTAGGTACCCATCTCTCTTGCACAAAAATTGAACATTTTGATCATTAGGATATACTCAAAATATTAAATGATTTCAAAATGAGGTTTTTTATGAAAAACAGTATATTAAAAACTTTCGTCGTAGTAGCGTATTTTAAGTTAGCTATTTCAATGGAAGTTCCTGAACATTCAAGTAAATTGCCATCAGATAATTCAACATTGTCTTCTACCCATTCAAACACAAAATCTCGCAAGAAAAAAAAGAGTAAAAAGAAACCCCAAAAGAACAATGCTCTCCATCGCTTGTCTGAAGACTTTGATAAAGACAACAACCCTCCTTATCATGATTGCAAATTTGATATCTCAGCTCAAAATCTTTGTCAGTTATTAATAAACAAAGATCATCTATCAAATATGGCAGACAAAAAATCTTATTTAGACAATATCCAAAAGCTTTTGAGTATTCTTAATTTAATGGAAAAGATAACTTCATATTTCCAATCACTCAACAAGTTAAATACAACTCTTGCAGCGATTCCGGATTATATAAAATATTTCAAATCATTTAAATCAAAAAGCGAGCTAGATAAGGACGAATCAGCTTGGCCAATTACCATAGATAAAATGCGTGAGAATGAAGATTATATAGGAGGTGTCAATTCCTCGGAAGCAAAAGCCATAGTTATACAGAGTCAAGAAATATTAGACAAACATCTAAAATATACAAAGAAGAGAAATGCAGATAATCAACAATTTGTTGATTTAAGTTTAGTTGATGAACAACAAATAATTGGGTTTCATTCCGTTAAAAAACAACTGGATAAAATCCTTACTCCTTATTCCTCAATTATTTTAAGAAAAAAAATAAAGACTATTTATGGTAAACTAATTACTTCAAATGATACAGAGCTTAAAATTCTTGGGCAATGGCTTTTGATTCAAGCACAGTGGAGAAAAATGTGCGAAATAACAGATTACATTAACATTGAACTGTTCAAAATTATATCTAAAATATCCTCCAAAACGATACAAGGCAAACTAATTAAACAATCACCTGACGGTGATTTATTCTGTTTCGATTTAGATGTAGCTTTAAAAACCTTGAAAATAAATGGCTCATTTGATGAGTGGCTTTTTGGACTTGAAGTATTCATAAAACATCATATAAAAGGTTTTTTTGAATCACTTGGTCTTATAGATAAAACCATTCAATTTATAGGATTCATCATTGAAAAAAATCGACATCTAAACAGCAAAGAAAATTATTACCTAGTGAGTATCACCAATGATATCCTGAAACAGTTCGAAAGTAGTAAGGAAAATTATATAGAGCTGTATCAAATCTTACTCCAAGAACAAAAAAGAGTATTTAAATCTGTGGGCAAAAAAAACGAATACTTTTTGCGCAAAGAATACGCGTATAATATGTTTACTGAAGATCAAGCACCTTTTCCAGATGCCCTATTTAAACCCAAAAACAAAGCATGTCCCATTTCTGATAGCTACACCGAACATGCTGAAAAATTTGCGAAATCAAAACAAGCACAAGAATTAATTCGACAAAAAAAACAAGCACAACGCGCCAAAGAAAAACTAAAAAAAGTTGATAAGGAAAAAGAATCAAGTTTTAATGAAGATACCACGGATGCAGACGATTACTCAAAAGAAAATCTGATCGAAATAACTAACGATACTATAACTTCAGACAATTTGCTCGTAGCATTCAATGGCAAAGTTAAAGTGAAATTAAGCGATTATGATGATAGATGCCTTAGCTGGTTTAACCCAGAATTCCGCGAAAACAAGAACGAAAATGATCTTTTCTATCATAGCTTTCCTCTTGGAATGGATTATTTAATTAAAAAATATGGTCGAAGACAATCCTGGCCCAATAGAACTCATCCTGGTCAAATTGATACAATGTATTATATAGGCGGCGAATTACAACTCACAGATGGGCAAAAGCAAATGATTTTATTCGCTATAACTCAAGACCCAAGAGGCACCATTTATCATCGTGGTTTAGAATTTAAAAATGACAATCTGTTTAATGAATTTGCCTCAAATAAATTTGAATTCGATTTCCCCAAAGACTTCGAAGAACCTGAATATGAAGTTAAGAATGTAATTTGCGATCTTAGTAATTTGGAGAATTTAACCTATAAGTTAAATTCATTTTGTATAACGCTAAAAGATACATTGAATAATGTCAATATCGTTTTATTTAGATCAAGCTTTGAACCTGAATTAGAAAACTAGCTTAAGAAAGCGCATATAGTTTTTATATGCGCTTTCTTATATGTCAAAAATTTTAACTAATTAAACTTGCTTCAAAATTCTTTCACATCGAGCATCAAGTCCGTCAGGATTATTTGTAACACTCCAATGCCAACATCTCGGGCATTTAGTCCCGTCCGCCTTGGCGATTGATAAATAAAGTCCCGGCAGTTCGGTTGGGAGTAGATCGCCCTTATCTTTAGCAATAGCCATCTTTGATACTATTAAGAAATCCTTCAAGAAAGATTCAACCTCAATATTTTTACTCTTTAAAGAATCCATGAATTGGTTAATTAATTTCAAGTTAGCTAAATCGGAATCCATAAACATAGTCACTTGAACTTCCAATGAATGCTTGATGGAGCCTTTTTCGCGTTCAGTTTCTATGGCTTTCAGAATTCCCGATCTCAACTTTTTAAGCGCATTCCACTGATTATATAAATCAGTCTGCACCTTATGTGAAGTTTCATTATGATTCATATCAATAATACCACTAGAAGTATCAAAAGATGGCCATAATTCATAATCACTAAAACAAAACGCATGCAATCTTTCAGGATCTATAAAACTTTGTAAATGTAAAGACTCCGTTTTGTTCTTTTGATAATGATCAGAAATAGATTCAGCAGTAAATGATAAGATCGGCGCAATAAGCCTAGTGATAGTATCCAGAATATACCATAAGACAGTTTGACCAGATCTTCTATTAAGGCTATCCGCTTTTTCTACATATAATCTATCTTTACAAATATCTAAATAAAATGAACTGAGTTCTGTAGAACAATAATCAGCAAGATCATGAAATACCGCACTGAAATCAAAATTTTTATAATGCTCAATTACCTTAGCATTTAACCCTTCTAGGGTAGTTAAGGCATAATAATCGATAGGCAATAAAGCACTTGTTTTTACTGCGTGATGAGTACTATCAAAGTCATATAAATTTGATAATAAAAATCTGCAAGTATTACGTATCTTTCTAAATACCTCAGAAATATTTTGAAAAAGAGCATCAGATACTATTGGATCACTGCCATGGGCAATAGAAGAGACCCAAAGTCGTAATCCATCGGTGCCCAATTTTTTTATAATATCCTGAGGATACACAACATTCCCCAATGATTTAGACATTTTTTGGCCTTTTGCATCAACAGTAAATCCGTGAGTCAAGATCGATTTCATTGACGCTGCTTGCTCTATAGCAACCGATGTCAACAATGAACTCTGAAACCACCCTCTATGTTGGTCTATACCCTCAACATAAATATCGGCAGGATAACCAAGCTCTTTAGAATCATAGAGAACGGCATAATGACTTACACCAGAATCGAACCAAACATCTAAAATATCTTGCTCTTTGGTAAACTCGGTACCACCACAAGATGTACATGACGGAGCCTTGCCAAGCAAACTCTCGATCGTTACCGTATCCCAATATTCGATACCAGATTTTTCTACCCCTTCAACAACCTTTTGAATAATCGTATCATTCAAAACAATTTTATCACATGATGTACAGATGAATGCAGGTATTGGCACGCCCCAAATACGTTGGCGGGACAAACACCATTCCCATCTATTCTCGACAGTAGCTTTTAAGAAGTTAACCCCGGTTGACGGAATAAACTCAATTTTATTAAGAGCAGCTAATGATCGCCCCTTAACATCTTGATGATTTAAGCTAAAAAACCATTGCGGTGTTGCTCTAAAAATCAAGCCATTTCTACATCTCCAACAATGCGGATAACTATGGGTAATGTTAGTCTTAAACAGAAGCTTTCCAGAAGTTTCTAATTTTTTGATCACCCACCATTGGCCATCAGTAACGCTCATAAGCGCCAATTCTTGAGGCTGTATATTGGCGGTATATTTACCATCGTTTGAGATTGGTGAATAAATTTCTAATTTGTTTTTTATACCAACCTCGTAATCGATAGGACCACATCCTGGTGCACAATGCACGAATGCCGTACCATCTTCACAACTTACCGAATCGTCAAAAACGATAGGTACTTGCTTATCAATAAAGGGATGATTTATTTTTAAATTTTCTAATACTTCAGATTTAAATGTTTTTACAATTTTTAAATCTAATGACAGCTTTGCAGCTAACTGTTCCGCAACTTTTTTACCAAAAATTAAATAGCGACCATTAGATTCGGCTACAACGTACTCGGCATTTGGATGAGCTATTACCGCCATATTAAGTGGCAATGTCCACGGCGTGGTGGTCCAAATTACTAAAGATGCTTTTTTATCCAGTCCAAATAATCTTTTCGATTCATTTTCTGGTACATCAAATAAAACATATACTGATGGATCCTTGCGATCTTTATACTCGATTTCAGCGGTTGCCAAAACGGTCATATCGGTAGGACACCAAGGTACCGTTTTATTTTTTCTTTCTATAAAGCCTTGGGAGAACAGATGACCAAAAGCTTTTAAAATATGTGATTCATAATCGAAAGACATGGTAATATAAGGATCGTTCCAATTCATAAGAACGCCCATAGATTTAAATGTCTTCTTTTGTTCATCTATCCAATAATGAGCATATTTTCTACATGCTTTTTTCAGATCATAATTGCTTAATCCAGGATTTTCTTGACTAACCTTTAGCTCTATTGGCAAACCATGACAATCCCAACCCGGTGTAACAGGGACATGGTATCTAGCCATACGACGCGATTTACAAACAAGATCTTTTAAAATTTTATTATAAGCGCCACCCAAATGCACATTCCCATTAGCATAGGGAGGACCATCATGAAAAATGAATTTTTTATTGCCACTGTATTTTTCAAAAGTGGTGGAATAAATGTTTTCTTGTTCCCAACGTTCGAGAATCTCTTTATCCATAATGTCATGCTGTGCGCGTATAGGAAAATCTGTTTTGGGTAAATTGAGAGTATCACTAAAACTTTTTTTAGTTTGATCTTTACTATTGTCGGACATCAGTAGCCTTTCATTAATCAATTAGTTTGCAGCAAATAAGGTAAATTTTATTTTGCTATAGCAAATTATACATCATTATAAAACAAACTAAAATATCAAAACGTACTCGCCTTGATGCAAAAAAGTGAAATGGATCATTTCGATATTGATAAACGAAGGTCGAGAAAAGCATTTTCTTATTAACAATTCAAGCACCAACGCCCGTTTGGATATGCAATTATTTGAATTAATATAAAACTATAAACCACACTTTTGGGCCAGTGATTAAGTCCTGATCAAAATAAAATTATATCGAGCCTCAGCAAAATTAATTTACGAGGCTCATAAATTATCGAAACATTACAAAATACTTTTCATCGCAGTTACACGAAGTGACCAAATGAACCTTAGGTTCCAAAGCATCGATCAATGAAACCGTTGGAAAAGAGAGCATAAGGATCTAACTCTTTTCTCAAATTATTAAATTTTGTAACATTTTCGCCATATGCATCAAGAACCTTTTGCTCGTCTAAGTAATGAAATTTACCCCAATGTGGTCTAGGTTTATAGGGCGCTAGAATTTGTTCGAACTGCTTAAAGAATTCCTCATAATTAGAAAAATAATTTATAAAATTAACGGTAATAAAAGCAGTATCTCTACCGTAAGCAGGACTTAAATAAGAATCATATGCTGCAGGTAAAAATCTGCAAGTTATGAGCCCCACGCCAACATTTCCCTTCTGCCTAAAATCTGTACATAAAGCTCTAAATTTACCAATTGCTTCTGTAAAATTTTCTACCGGAACACCAAGCTCTTCCTCAATATAATACTTAACTGACACTGGACACCTTAGAGGAGATAAACTGAGATAGCTATACTGATTATGCGGCTTCTTTTCAATAAAACGAAGCCACCAAGCGAATAGCCCACTGGTACAGCGCGGCATACAATTAGCTGATCTTATAACCAAGCGACTCATAAAATTATTACTCAAAAATGAGTCTTTTAAATCATAGATAAGCACCTTATCAACTGGCTGCTTAATCTTATTCCAAAAAAAATGCAATACAAGATCAAGCTCTGGATGACCCATAAACATATAAAAATCATTTTCTCGATAATTCTTTTCATAATCCATTAACGCTTCGCCCCAGGTAGAAAATGCTCTATGATGCCTTAATACAAATAGATCTTCGCATTGTATTGTTACCGAATAAATAAACCCTAATGCTCCCAAACTCACCCGAGCTAGCGCCAACCATTCAGCATTACTGTCTTTTGAAATTTTATGAAAATTACCAAGCCCATCAACTAGCTCAATTTCGAGAATAAAATCGGATAAACAACCAGTATAATAGCTTGACCCATGAGTAGCCGTTGAAATTGCTCCAGCAATACTTTGCTCTGCGATAAAACCCTGGTTTGACAAAGCAAGTTCATTATCAGCCAAAATCACTATTAGATCTTTGATCTTAATGCCACCCTCTACCTTAATAGTCTTCGCTTCTTTATTGATTTCTAAAACTTTGCTTAATTTATCGGTGTTCACCAAATAACCAGAGGTGCAAACCAAATCGCTCCAGGAATGACAAGATCCCATGAAGCGAATTTTTTCTTTCTCTTGAGTAGCTAACTTTATTAAATCTTGAACATCATCTAAAGAGGCAGGACAGACGATTTGTTTAGACTCGCAAACTTGATTACTCCCCCAGTTGCTCCAAACAATCGCATAAGATAAAGACGGTGAAAAAATTATAATATTAAAAATAAAGAATAAATTAATTGCAACAAACTTCTTCAAAACTAATTCCTTTTAAAAATGTATTAATTTCAAAGAAAGCTATATCGTTTAAAAAAATTGTCTAGGAGTTTAATTCAATTGATACAACCCAATTAATTCAGCCTTTGCGATAATATGATTTTCTATAGCAGCTAGTAGTTGTTCTTTTGTAGCACCAGACTTAAGAGGTACTTTCTCATCAAGCGCATAAAGCTTAAAAAAATACCGATGAGGCTTTCCAGCAGGTGGACATGGCCCACCATAACCAATTTTACTAAAATCATTTGTACCTTGAATAGGGCTATCAGTTTCTAAATATTCGTGCGAATTCGGTCCTTTTGCTATATTTTCTCTTAAACTTGTCCTATTAGATGATATATTGAAAATAATCCAATGGACCCACGCCTCAGCTCTAGGTGCATCCGGATCCTCGCAAATTAAGGCAAAAGATTTTACCCCTTCAGGAGCATTTATCCAAAATAAATCTGGCGATATATCTTCGCCTTCACAAGTAAATTTTTTGTCTAAAAATTGCTCGTTTTTAAATGAATTAGATTTTAATTCAAATCCTTTCATATCACACCCCATTAGACATAGATAAACCGACAACAAACCAATAGTTTTTATAAATTACCACCAAAGCCACCCAGGATTATAACCGTAATACCATGGATAATAGTCAGCTTTTTGATAATAATAATGAGGATCACCATTGTTATACCAAGGATATAATCCATATTGATAGTCTGGACTATAATAACCCCAATATTGGCCCCCTCTAGGCTTATTCAGCAACGCCCTCTCTGTACGAGCTTGCTTTGTAGCATATGAATCTCTATGTTGTTTAGCTATTGGTCGCCTACCAGCATTAACATCAACACGCTTTGCTACAATATTATCTCTTGGATCAGCTTCTTGCCTCACATAACCTTGACTACCATAACGATCATAACCACGATGACTGTACCTGCCAAAATGTCTACCATAGGCACCATATGCTCGGCCATAACCATAACCACCATCACTACGATGGTAGCCACCATGATATTGATGAAAACCCATCCCTTCACGAGACATGCTTCCATCCACCCTACCACCATCCATAGCAACCAGATTGTCTGCCATAATTATAATAGACACAACGCTTAATAAGATAAAATAAATATTTTGCTTCATAACCAACCCCTCATGCCCCCAAAAAATTTACTAACTCAATTTAAATATACACACAAATCATTGCGTTAATATATAAAAATCAAAATTAATAACAAAGAGAAAATAAAAAATGAGGAGGTAATTCAAAGGCACATCTTTTGCAGACAACCTTTAAGCCCTCCCCATTTATGAAGGTTTCAGCAACTTTAACTAATATGTTGCATAAAACCTAAAATACTATTTATAAAAACAATAACTATTAATAATAGCTAGTGGTATAAACAGTGTTATATGGATCATATGCTGGATAATCGGGAGAAGCATCGATAATATAAGTATCTCCGCCACCATAATAGCCACCACCATAATACGGATAGCCTAAGCCATAACCCAGGCCTAAACCGAGACCATAACCACCACCCCAGCCAAATCCACCACGGCCAAAGCCACGACCATAACCGCCTCGACCATAACCTCGACCGCCCCAGCCGCCACGTCCGCCAGAAAAGCCACGACCCCCGCCGCGAGCAAAGCCGCCACGACCGCCACCGCCATGGAATCCTGCTCCGCCACGACCGCCACCGCCACGGAATCCTGCTCCACCACGACTGCCGCCACCACGGAATCCACCGCCACCACGACCGCCGCCTCTAATAGCATTTAAATCAACACTTGTAAAGGCAACAGCAGCTAACATTACTATTGCTATAATCTTTTTTAAATTTAACTTCATAAAATCAACCTCCATTAATTCGTTTTCCATTAATTTTTTTATCGTTATTAGTAAATATTATAGGCATAAGGATCGGCATAATAAGCATTATCACCATATACACCGTATCCGTAACCAGGATATAAACCATTGTATAAGAGGCTTGAACCAACTCCGACACCTACACCAGCGCCAAAACCTCTACCAAAGCCACCTCGTCCATAACCACCATAACCATAACCGCCACCATGATATACACCACCGCCATTGAATCCGCCGCCACCTCGGCCAAGACCGCCTCTGCCTACATTACCATGACTCATCCCTGCATGACTTCCGCCACCCATGCCACGGCTTCCGCCACCCATGCCATGACCTCCGCCACCCATGCCATGACCTCCGCCAACGCCACCCATACCTTTAGCTTCTAAATCAACATTAGAAACCGCAGTAATAATTACTATAGCTATCAATTTTTTTAAGTTAAGTTTCATAATTTAACCTTTCCATTTGTTTTGAGGCATTGATAGTAACTTTAAATTAGCCACTACCTGCTTACTTGAATTTTTAATAAGACGAGCATTTACTACACTCATTGGAAATTGTAGCCAAACTTAGCACAAAAAATCAATACTATTGGGATAAAAAACAGATTAAGCACGATGCTAGAACTACCATTGAAAGGGAAATTATATAAAAATTAGAAAGTTAAAGAAGAACACAAATATAAAGATATTGGTGCCCCATGTTAAAGTTTTTGAGAGAATAGAAACTTATTTTTTTTGTATCGAATTCGGAATAATTTCAACAAGGCTGCTATCAACAGCTGGATCAAGACCATCCTTTTCGATCTCCTCTTTAGTCACCAGGCCACTTATCGCAAAAGCACGTTTAAGAGCCATGGCCTCGGCAACTTTTAGAATCATAGCGTTAGTGTATTGATCCCAGATCGGAGCATTTTTTTTATAATAGTCTTTAACACTAACAAAGATGGTAGTCGCCTTAGAACGATCTTTTCTGAATACTGAACAAAATGCTCCACTTAACTTTGATTTGTCAAAAATTAAATGGGCATCACCGTATTCAATTCCCAAACTACCGTTTTCTCTTTTAACCAGTTTATCGCCCTGATAAACGACGTCACTTTCAAGTCCATCAAAATAAGGACTAAGATTAGCAATTTTTAGATAGCCATCCCTACTAGTGATTGCCACATATTTACCGCCGCAGCGTATAAGATAAATTTCTTTTTTAAGAGGATCTAAATTATATTCCTTACAAAGGTACATAAAATGCTTAAGATCTGATTCGTTAGCTTCTGGGATAAGCGCCTTAACTAGACTAGCATCGAGATTAATTTGATTTGTTTCTTTTAAAGACATTTAGTTCCAGGTTTCTTGAGATAGTAGATTCATGGTTATACTATAGCAAAATTTGCGGGAGTTTCCAATGAGCAGCTGACGGATTAGTCAGCAGTCGGACCATATATAAGGTATACTCTTACGCAAGGGACCAAAAGAGCTTTAGCTCTCATCATTCAGAAATGTGTCAATTTTTTTCTCAGGTGCTTGTTTAATCCTATTTATATTATGGGCATAAACAAGAGTCGTATTTATATCAGAATGACGTGCCATAGATTTTGCTTCTTGAGGCGTAGCACCACCAAGCAAACTAAACGTTACCGCCGTATGACGCAGACTATGAGCCGTTAACCTAGGATCATCAAGATCAATATCTCTTAATCGCGTTTTCACTATTCTGGATACAGATTTAGTAGTTAATCGCTTGCCTCTGTTTTTGGTACTATGAGATGCAAAAATCGGATCTCGATTACCAGGTATACCTTTTTTGAGCTGCTTGCGTTCTGCTAGATAATCTTGAATGGGCCCCAAGGCCGATTCTGTCAGAACTACCATTTCATCTTTGCCATCCCTGCCTTTTCCGTGGATAAAAAGAACAGTCTCACCCGATTGGCGACAAATATCTTCACGGTTGGCACGAGCAACTTCGATAGTTCTCAGGCCAGTACGAATCATAAGATTTAACATAGCATAATCACGCTTACCACCTAACGTGTTTCGATCAATGGCTTTGAGTAAAACCTTAACCTGCTCTAACGTTAAACAATCTTTACGAAATCCACGTCGCTTTTTTGGACCTTTAACACCCTTGGCTATATTCGGGTAAATTTTCATGGATTCGAGCCACTCAAAGAATTTTTTGACAGCGGTTAAATAACCACTGACCGTAAAAGCAGATAACTCTTTAGTATTTTGCAAGTGATCTTTATAGGCAATTATATCTTCTCTGCTTGGGCCAAGCAGTTCTTTCATCTTGGCCCAAAGTAAAAATTCGCCCAATTGTCTTTTATAAGTCTGCTTAGAGGATTCTCTCACATCAAGTGACTTCAAAAAACCAACTACAAGGTCTTGTATATTTTGATGGTTCTGCTCTTTCAAGACCAGGTCAAACATCAATTACCCCTTTTTCCAGTTCATAAGCAAATCTACCAATAACCTAATACCAAATCCTGTAGCACCTGGTCTAAAATATGCCATTTTTGCAGGCCCAAAAGCTACTCCTGCTATATCTAAATGAACATGGGGTACTTTGTCAACAAAAGCGTCTAAAAAGAACGCTGCAGTAATTGCCCCAGATTTAATATCGCCTCTACCGGTGTTTGATAAATCTGCAATATCTGATACAACAGCCGCCCTATAATCTTCATCCATTGGAAGCCTCCAAACTCTATCACCAGATGATTTTGATGCAGCAAGCACTTTATCTGCTAAATTATCATTTTGAGAGAATATTCCTGCATAATATGGCCCGAAGAAATGCGCACACATACCGGTTAAGGTTGCAACATCAAGGATAGCATCAAGTTTATAATTTTTTACTGCATATGATAAAGCATCAGCAAGAATCAATCTTCCTTCAGCATCAGTATTTAATACTTCAGCAGTTTTGCCATTATAGAAACGAAGAACATCACCAGGTTTTATAGCAGAACATCCTGGCATATTTTCAGATAAAGGAACAAATGCAAGAACATTGATATTGGGCTTGGTTTGAGCAATTACTTCCATTACTGAAACGACTACTGCTGCACCAGCCATATCATCCTTCATTGATTCCATTGCAGCAGCTGGTTTTAAACTTAATCCACCAGAATCGAAAGTGATCCCTTTACCAACAAGAGCAACTGTCGCAGCTTCTTTGTCCGGGGCATTATATTCTAAAATTACGAATCTACATTCCTCGCTTGAACCTCGAGACACACCCTCTAAACCACCCATTCCCATTTCAATGATCTGCTTTTCATTAAAGATGGTACATTTCAACCCGTAGTCTTTAGCTAAAGCTTCAGCTTCATGTGCAAAAAATGTAGGGGTTAATCGGGATGGTGGCATATCACATAAAGAACGCGCTTTGTTAATAGCGGTACCGATAACTATTCCTCGATTAACGCCATCTTGAGCCTGTTCAACATCATTTTGAGGCACATTTAATGTAATATCAAATTTCCAATGAATTTTTCTATCGGGGCTCGTAATAAACTCATCGAAATGATATTTAGCCTTATAAATTATTGAAGTAGTTTCTTGCGCCAAACGACTATAAGACAAGCCTAATAAAGTTGGTTCTGGTAATTTAATACCTAGCGAATTTATTTTATGGCTCTCCGTAATTCTAATTAATTGACCAATAGCTCTTCTATAAACTTCGACATTAAGCAAACCTTCTTTAAGATCGCCTATACCCAACAAGATTAAATAGACAGGTTTTCCATCATGAATGCCATTTACTATTAATGAGCTACCAGCTTTTCCCATAAAGCCACGTTGCTTAATGGCATCATTAAGTGGCACATACAATTTTTTAGATGCATCAGCTAATTTGTCAAAATTAAACTCATGTTCTAAAAGATAAACATATGCTTCTACATTTAAATCTAATAAATTATTAGAGGTTACAAAAACATTTACCATAAACAACCTTTTTATAATACGTGCAAAACTATCTTCGAATTATAACTAATCTCTTACGCTTAAACAAATTTTAAAAAACCCCAAACCAAAAGATAGCCAAAGTATATTTCTATACCTTGGCTATCTAAATCTAAAAAACTTATTAGTACAGCTAAAGCTGCTTTGGCCTGCACAACTTCAAGAGCCAATACCTCGTTTGAATCAACGCAAGCTTCTCTCTTAATGTGCGAAGCATATTGAGCTACGCTATGATTCCTAATTTTATTAGTTATTAATAATAAAATTAAGAATCATACAAGTTAGTTAATAAAGAACTTATTGCTCTTAAAACCTGTTTTTTGCAATTCTTTTTGAGCAACTTTTTGTTTGACAACATCTTCAACCATTTGCTTCGTAATACGACCAGTAGCTGATGCATAAGCTTGAGATTGTAAAGAAATTACCAACTTCGATATGTCTCTACCTACAAATCCATCAAGCTTTTGAGCAATTTCTGCTAACGCATCTTTGCTTAAAGCATCAGTTTCCACCGTTAATCTTTTCGGAGCTACTTTAGCACCAAAAAGACGAGCAAAGAGCGATGGTCTTGCTTGAATAGCTACTCGTGACATTAATAATTTAGAAACATAAAGCTCAAGTATCTTAACTCTTTCTTCAGGACCTGGAACACCAATTTCAATTTGCTCATCACAACGACTTAAGAATGCCGCATCGAGATCCTTTGGTAAGTTAGTCAAAGCAACAACTATAAAATTAGATTGCTCTGTACCAGTATAACCTAACACCAAGTTAAGTAATTTACGTGTTTTATCGCTTAATTTTTTCGATCTATCTGCAAGCAAAACTTCTGCTTCATCGATAATGATCATAAGCTTTTTAGGCGATCTTTTAGCAAATTCGAATAGTTCGGTTAATCGAGAAAGAGCTGCCTCGGTTTCTAACTGTTCTAAAGCCGAACCCCCCGCAAAATAAATATATTCAAGACCAGAACTACGAGCTATTCTTTTCGCAAGCATAGTTTTACCTGTTCCTGGAGGGCCATAAAATAGCATATGTTGGAAGAATCCAGCATTAGCAACCGTATTTTTAACAGTCGAAGCAATCTTTGAAACTCGTTCTGCAAGATTTTTTTCTAAAACAACATCACTGATATCTGATTCAAGCTTACGTCTCGCTAAAAAATTACTTATTTTTTCTTTAATAGATACTAAAGATGTCTCTTCTGCAATCGTAGGTATCTTATTAAAATACTGTTGAATAGCGCTAGATAGAAGTTTAGTCCCATGCCATGCCGCACATATTCCTAATGCGATACCAGTTGCGGTAAGAGCAAGTAATTTAGCATTTTTAGGGTCTTTTAAAGCCTTAATATATTGTTTGGTGTTCGCTATTGATGCTTCTTTTGTAGCTTCGGCATTGATAGCAGTTTGTTCAAGTCGCGATTGAGCCATCGCTTCTTCTTTAACAATTTCAGTAGCAGCATTTAGCATGTTTGGAACAACTCCAGCCATTTGCACGCCAAACTCATCCAAACGATCTTGCGCAGCCGTATGCTTGTTCTTTAAATTATATTTTTGCTGCAAGAGCATTTGCTTTTCTTCACCGGTAGCTTGAGCTATATCACGATTAAGTTCCACAAGCTCTTCTCGATATTGCTCTTCCTTTGCTCTTCTAGCACTCTCTAGATCCTTACCAATATCTCGAGTATATCTGTCAGCAAAATCACCGAGATCATACATAAACTTCTTACCCTTTGGAGCTTTTCCGTACATACCAAAACTATGGGGAATCAATCCCAATATTAAAAATGATAATAAATATAATTGCTTTTTCATAATATAATTTCCTAAATGATTTCGTAAATTCAAATAGCAAGTGCAACTTTTTACACTTTAATTGAATTCAGGTTTAATGTTTTTATGTCACTATTTCGATTTTTTCTTTTTCAACACTTTATACCGAACTTGCTTTATACTGCTGATATGCTTTCCATCCCAACATGCCGATCATTGGTGATAAGAATAAACATTTCATATACATCTGTGATGATTCTTTCTTATTTAACCACAACTTGGATATCATACCTTGCGCATGGCCAGCGGTTATAAATTTTCTTAAATCCTGCTCCACTCTTTGCACTGATTCAGGGTTATCTTTATTTGCTAAATTATAATGCTCAACTAATTTTAAAAACTCTTCTTGATTTTTGAGTACATACATTGACCAAGAAGTATTTAAAATAGTATCAGTAAATTTTACCGCTAATCCCAATGAACCTATTGAAATAATAACTTTCATGATATCCGAATAGACAAAAGCCGGTATATTTAGGCCAAAAAATTTATTAATCATTCTTAGGTGATTCAACGATAAAAAATCAACCCGTTCCAATACATATCTAGAATTTAATAAAAACATCAAAATAGTTGTAATAGAGAATGGCGTACTATCAAGAAGTTTTAAATTCCCGGCATTATCCTTTTCATAAGCACCCCTAGAAGCTTCTAATATTTCGTCATTAAAAAGATCCTTCATAGTAGATTGAGCCATAAATGAGTCTTCTATAAAATGCAATACCTTGGTTTTTAACAAACTTAATCCCAAATATGGCAACAAATCTTTTTTAAAAGGATTATAGCCAATCATTTTATGCTTATCATTGATATACTTTTTTAAAGCACTCACTTCAGGAAGAGTCCTAAATCGGTTAGCAATAAAAGCAACTATTTTGTTTCTTTTATCATTAGCCTTTTGGGCAGAATCAGCTTGCTTAAGAAGATTCTCTAAATTTTCAGGATCTTCTTTTATCATTTCAAGAACGTGTTCAACTTTCTGCTTAAATATCTCCCTATAAGTAAGAAGTTCCCCCAAAAAATCCAACCCAAAACAAGCTCCTTTTACAACGTCACTTTTATAAACAGCAAAAAGATCACCCAAACGATATAATACTGTATTTTGATCTTTAAACTGGTTCACAATACCATCAATTCGACGCTTTTTTCTTGCTTCAGCATTAGCTTTCACTTTTTCTAACAAAGCAGGAATTTTTTTGATAGTTTCTTGAGCAGTTGCAACAGACACTTTTGCTTTTTCGAGAGCAACTTTGGTCGTATCAACCTCTTTTTCACATGGCTGCGTAGTTAAGCATTGAAATATGCTTAAACAAAGCAGTAAATGCTTAAACTTACTATTTTTTGTCATTTGATTCACCTTAATTTTCAAACTTTTAAATAAACAAATTTTAGTTAGAATCTAAAATATTCCTAAAGTATAGACCGCGCAAGCAAAGTTTTCAAATGGTAAACCATCAAAAGAAAAACAATGACCTTATATTGCGGACAATTACAAGCACTTGTGCAATACCGTGCAAGTTTAACGGTAGAAGAAACTGTAAAAAGGTAGTACCAACAACAGTCGAATGCTTGGTTTAAAAAATATATTTAGGGCCAACGTCACGCAATTTTTTTTGAAAATTCATCGCAAAACAAGCTCTAACGCTATGATATTAGAGCTTGTTTTTTTGTAACTTAACTTAATTATAATTTTTTTGCCTTTAGAATTTTTTAGTTACATCCACCAGGTATTGCATTACTGGCAAATAGAAGACCAACAAATACTTACGCTAATTACAATCACACCTAATTCGGCGATTTCCTTTTTTACCAAGATTGCCCTTAAGAAATCTCGCAATGAAACCATTAGTTTTGCGAATATATTTATGCATTTTAACAAAGATAGTTTTAAAATGCCCTTGAGCCTTTTTACAGACCCAATGCTCTTTATAGATATTACCAGATTTAGAATTAGTACCCGCATTTTCCCAAATTGCACGAACCGCATTTTCTGGCGATTTATCATCATGAGGGCAAGCAATCGTAAGAAGAGGTACTGAAATATATTTTACGGCTTCTTCAGGATAAACAGGACAAATCTTAGTGTTAATTTCTTTCGAATCCATATTCGCAAACGTTCTAAGTATCGTTTTTAGTAAATTTTGAATATACGGACTATAAGCATAACTTTGAAAAAATGAAGAACCAGGCAGACCCATCTCCCAACCGAACAGATTGATTTTTACTTTTCCCAGCCCCCGCTCTAATAATTTGTCAGTAGAATCAAATGGACAGTCAAGAATCATCGCATCACATAATTTTTTATTAATCGCTCCCGCAATACAGGTAGCAGCAGCACCCCCTGAAAAAGCATAAATAATTAACGGTTTATCACCTATCAAAGGATGTCTTTTTAAAAATTTAGCTGCAGCTATTACATCGTAGGCTTCATCTCGGCCAAAAGTATAAAATTGACCATCAATTTCTTCACCATGGCCCCTAAAATCAAAAGTCATTGTGTTGTGTTCATTAAAAACTAGATGAAAAAAATTAATATCATATTTATCGCACATAAAACCATGACATATTAAAACATTAGCCCTAGCTTCAGGACGACGCACCAAAATGCCATTTCTTTTTATTTTTTTAGGCGAATTAACATTATGTCTGGAAAAAAAATGCACCTTCTCTTCAACCATAGCTCTTGAGTTTTTAACGCTAAAACAATTAAACATTAAACAAAATGGTATGCACCAAAAAACAATCCGAAAAAAGGCTTTAAACACCATAAGTTTCCCCCTAAAAGCCATAACTATATCCGATTCTAAAATATCACCAACAAATTACTATAATCAATAATTAGCAGGTCAAAAGACACGCTAGCAAATCGGCGTTATTGTCAATGCGTTAGTAACCAAAATTTGAATACACCCAAAAGACATGACCTAGCAAAAGGATGGCCAAATCACTCAATCTTTTAAGCAGGAGTGCTTTGGCCATGAAATAAACTAAAGCTGTGGATGTTGTTTTAAATATCCACAGCTTTATATTTTTTTAGTTATTCTTCGTAAATTAAATTATTAATCAAACTATATAACTTAAACTTAGAGAAAGGTTCTTGGTTGAAACGTTTAACCAATTTACCATCTTTGAAAATTAATAAAACAGGAACAGATTTGAGCTCAAATTGCTCAATCAGCTCTTTGGGATTATCATCAAAATTAATTTGGCCGAAACCGACATTTTCTAATTTTTTAGCTGCGACAGATTCTAATGATGCTAACAACACCTTACACGAAGGACAGTTTTCCGCCCCTACTTCGACAACTAAGAACTTAGATTCTTTTGCTAAATCTTCTAAATCTTTATTGGTTATTAAACGTTTAATAGCAACTTTCGATCCTTGAACAACATCATAATAGTTCTTCTCTAGTTTTTGCAGAACAGCTGCATTAACGCCAGGAATACCATTAATAAACCATGAAGCATTCATACCGCCTTTAATGCCATCTCCTGCTGAAGTACCAGCCTGTTTATATATAGTATCTTCCACATCACCAACAGCATAAATACCCTTGATATTAGTTTCTTTATGTAAGCAGTCTGTAATAATATGACCAGTAGAATCGATTTTTATAAAATCTTTAAATATTTCGGTATTTGGTTCATGACCTATGGCTAAAAATACGCCATCAATATCTTGGATAGATTTGGTCTTATCAACAGTGTTAATCAATTCAACCTTATTTACCATTTTTGTATCACCAAAAATTTGTGCAATTGAAGTATTATACATAACACTTATATTTGGATAGCCCTTAAGCCTACGTTGCATAGCAGGCGAAGCACGCATTGCTGAACCACGAATTAACATAGTAACATTTTTAGCATAAGATGATAATAAGGTTGCCTCCTCAACAGCAGAATCTCCACCACCAACCACAACAACATTTTTATCTTTGTAGAATGGTGCATCACAAACAGCACAAGAAGTTACTCCGTACCCCCAGTATTGAGTTTCTCCCGGAACATTTAGCAATCTAGGATTAGCTCCAGTAGCAATAACCACACTCAAAGCATGAATCTCATCGCCACTTTCAGTTTGCAATCTGAATGGCCATACCGAAAAATCAACCGCATCTATTGATTCATTAACAAACACGGCACCAAATTTTTGAGCCTGCAAGCGATTAAGCTCAATTAATTCAGATCCCAATAATTTGGGTGTACCAGGCCAATTTTCAACATATGATGTTTCTGTTAATTGACCGCCGGGCTTTGGGCCATCAAATACAACGGTATAAATAGCTGCTCTAGCACCATATAAAGCAGCACTTAAGCCTGCAGGTCCTGATCCGATAATAGCAATGGGAATAATGTTTTTTTTATCTAAAGCATCATTAATATGTATCTGTGCTATGGCTTGAGAAAATCCTTGTCCCAGACGCTCCTGTTTTTTATAAAATTTAAAACAGAAAAAGGCCGTTAGAACCAAAATTGGGAGCAAAATATAGCTTAAAATTTTTTTCATAAATATCCTCAAAATTTTTTTTACTTAAGATGTATCGCATCAAAGCACACCTTTTGACAAACCGTCAATAAAATTTACAATTACTATAAAAACAAGAAACATGTTTTATTATACATATATAAAATGTGAATTGAAAGGCAATAGCATGGTCATCAGGACATTAAAGGCAGTCTTGATTAATGTTACGTTCATAACAATTGTTTTAAACGCAAGCATTATCAATGCAGTAAATACTCAAGATAAACCGATAGACACCTCAACAAATTTTGCAACCGGAAATGATAAATCATTAACGCTTGTTGAGCTTAATACACTTATTCAAGGCTCACTTGAAAATTTAGACAAAATTAATTCCATCTTAGAATTTACCGCACAAGCAATTAGCAGAGAAACGATTTTTTTGCAAAATAAAGCATCAGCAAAAAAATGGATCAAGAACAATCAAAATAATATTAAAATTTTGGAAAAAAGCTTAAATGATTTTGATATTGATATTGAAAAGATATACAAAGTTAATTGCGTTGCAAAATTACTAATCGCTCATGTTAATAAGCAATTAGAGCAACAATTACAAAATCTGCAGGGTTTTAACTTCAATTTAGATACTCTTCAATTTCGCAGATCACAACGTGCCAAAATATCAGCTAAAGCTGCACAAGAATTAATAAAAACAAATTTAAAGCAAATTCTTGGGCTACAGGACAAAGCAAATGAAATAGGCTTAACTGCAGTAAACAAGGCATCTAGAAAATTAGAATCTTTAAACGATAAATATAAAATAACAAAGTGTCTCAATATTATACCCCCACTTTTATTATTGAGCATAGCTTTTCTTTATTATGCCCCTTTGCGTTGGTTTGGTGAAGGTACTCAACCAGCACCTAGTACAACTCCATCCAATAGCACCACACAAGCTGTCCCAACTGCTCCAGCTATTCCAGCTATTCCAATCGATGGAAGTTGGTTCTCCAAACATGCATTTCTACAAAGAATACGCGGCATAAAACAGTATTTTATTGGCGTATCAAAGTATACAGATACAGCTGCATATACAAGCAACCAAAAAACGGGTAATGGAATACTGCACACCTTGCTCACCATTTGGGAAAAAGATTCTGGAAAATTAAGCCTAGCATTTACTGCATTGCTAGCATATGCAAATAAAGATTCTTTAGCTTCTACATTTCCCGAATTAGGGGAGGCTCTACGGACAATAAAAGATTCTTGGCAAAGATTAAAGGGCTACGAAGTTAAAAGAAGCTCTCGCTATGAAATTATACAAGATATCACCTTAGATGATGAAAGAATTATTGGATTAGATGATCAAAAAGAAGAGCTAAAGCATACGTTGGAATATCTAGCAAATCCACAAATGTATGATGCTCAGAAAAGTGGTCCGGGTAGAGGCATAATTATCGTTGGACCATCAGGAAACGGAAAAACGTTATTAGTAAGAGCACTTGCTGGATCTGCCAATCAAATATTAAAAAATCAAGGTTCTAATAACCGCATTTCATTTAAAGAAATTAAATGGGCGGAAGTAGCTTGGACTCGCGAAGGCATGAAAAAAATGATGAGAGATGTAGCGCCACATGCACCATGCTTTGTTTTTTTTGATGAAATTCATACGTTGCCATTACAAACAAAAGAAAATACTCCAACGCTTTCAGACTTCTTAACAGAGTTAGATGGTGTTAATGCAGCAAACAGTGCCTCTAATCAAATCATATTTGTAGCTGCTACAAATCAACCTGAACTACTAGATAAAGCATTATTAAGATCGGGACGATTTGGAACAGTAATAAGAGTAAAACAACCAAATTTTGCCGCACGTAAACAGTATTTTGAAGTTATGTGCCAACGTTATTCCATTGACACAACTGCTATGGATTTAGATCTCATTGCTAGACAAACGAACAAATGCTCCTATAGCGATTTAGATAGTATTTTAAAAGATGCACGATTTACCGCTAGAAGAGAATTACGTACAACAAATCAAAACCATATTCTAGATCGTATAAAAAAACGGGTCTATAGAATTAAAGAAGGTTCTACCTTAAACGATTTTGAGAAAAAGCATCTAGCTGCAAATAAAGCTGGTAGTGCATTAATCCATCTTCTTCTTGATCCTCAAGAACAGCTTGAACTTGTAACCATAAAAGGCCGCTGGAAAAAAATCAAAGAAAGCCGCTATTGGGACAATGAAGCTTTCAAAAAAATGGCCACAGCCAAAAACATCAAATATGGCGCCATATTTACCTATAATCCCAATGAAGAGCTCGCCATAATTGATGAAAATGAGAAAATTACTCAATGCAAGATTAAAATAGCTGGATACTTAGCTGAAGAAGCCTTGTTAAAATCAAAAAGCTCACAAAATTGCTCAAAACAGGGAGCTCCTGCATATCTTAAAAACAGGAAAAAAGCACTTGAGCTCATCACATCAATGAAATTTGATGCATTCGAAAAAAAGTTTTTGTCTAAAAAAAGAAAACAAGAATTAAAAGAAGAACTCTATGAAACGCTTAAGCACTATGAAACAGAAGTGCGAGATATTCTGGATCAAAATCACTTGCTTTTAGAAAAAATATTTAATGAGTTACAGGACAAAGAACTATTGACAGCGGCGCAACTAAAGAGCCTTATGACAAATGTATAATAATTTGATAAATTAATATCAATTATATGAAATGAAAGGTAATTATACCATGAGCAGTAAATTTAAATTTAGTTTAATCTTTCCGGCTATTGTGATGCTTGTTACATCAGCTAACCTACTTGCGATGAACTCAGTTCAACAAGATTTTGCCGAACTTCAGCAACAAGCATTGGATCAAACGGATGAAATAAATTTAATTATCGAATTACTTGAAGTAGCAGCAAGTAATGGCAAGTTCAATACGCCAAATGAAAAAGATTCGTTACCCAAGTTTGGTAAAATTAGAAAAGTAATTAGCAGCGTAATGGATTCAGATAATATCCCAACAATTCTTGGGATAAACGAGTTGATGATCAGAAGCTTAGAATTTATGACAGGTAATAACTTTACTACAATACCAACCATAAACACCGATAGTCCTATTGTTAGAAGAGCATCGAAACAATTATCGGCTCGTGAAGCTCAAGAAAAGCTACAAGCCAATAAAAAAAAGCTCGAAACTATTCAAAAAAGATTTGCAAATATTGGCCTATCTCAACTTAATATTATTGCTAGAAAATCAGAAAAATTTATAAAGAAGTTCAAAATTCATAAAACGTTCTATCGCATAGCCCCTTATACTTTGATTTTATTATACATGGCCTACGTTACTCGTCTAGATGAAGTTAAAAGCATTACAACTTATATGCCTAATGCATTAGCCACGGTTATAAATAACATCAAACGCTTTATTGGTACAGCACCCTATATCAAACCAGGGGATGGAGACGCTCCAGAGGTGCAAGATCGAAATCAGTTTGAAGCAGGCCAAATGAGCGAAATTCATACGATATTACAAACAGGTAACTTCTTGAAAATAGAAATTGAACCGATTGTAAAATGGGCGCCAGCGACCTTCCTCTTAGGTTTAGTTACCAAAGACTGGAAAGATTTGACCTCATTCATTAAGAAAAAATTTAAGTACCTTTCTTCAAAACTTAAACGTGAAACAATAGAAGAAGATACAATATTTAGTAAACCAACCTTGAATCCTGAAGGCCTAGACCTATTTGAGGTTCCAGAATTTAAGAACATAAAGAACTATTTTAAATATAAAAAGTTATTTGATTTAGCCGATCATCCTATAGACAAATCCTATTTATTTATAGGAGCACCAGCTACGGGCGATGTTATGGTTGAAATTTTCGCAGCACAAATTGCCGGCGAGCTTAATACCGACTGTAGAATTGTACGCTTACATGCTTCCGACTTTGTACCACCCAAAGAAACCGAAAATTCAACTTTCGATAAAGAAGACATGCTGTCTAAGGTCTTAACTGACGCGAAAAAGCATGATATTTGCTTTGTTATTATAAATGACATTGATTGGATTTATAAACAAAGAGAGCGCACTAAAGCGCGATTAGATAAATTCCTCGATGATATTTCGAAAAAAACAAAAGTTATAATGATAGCCTTAACAGATAATTCAAATAAAGCACGTGCTCTTGGTGAAACTAGATTTACAAAACTTCAGATGGATGATCTTAATTACGAGCAACGTATTAAGTTTATCAAGGCACAGCTAAGAGCTGATCATGCAAGACAGGATATGGGTGTTGAAGAAATAGCACAACAAACAGAAAACTGGAGTCTAAGTGACCTTAAAAAGATTATTCAGAATGCTTACACATTAGCTTATACCGAACATAAACCATTAAGTAAAAAACAGTTAATAGCAAGTATGCGACATATTACAAAAAAACTTAAGTAATTAGTTTTTTACCAATTTCATGCATGGCCGATGCTATTTTTTGATAGCATCGGTTTTTTGACAATAACTCACTTTATTTTAGACTAGTATAAAATACTTTTACGCTAGAGAATTTTCTGGCGGAAATCCCACAATTGGATAAATTAAGATACCTTATGAAATCACTAGAGTTTTTATTAGCAAAAAGATTTTTATTAAATACCCGAGAAAAAAGCATATCTTCTGTTCTAAAAATATGCTTTTTTAGTATTTTCTTTACTATATTTTCATTAACTTTAATTTATTCAATAATAGTAGGATTAGAAAAAACAACATATGAAAAGCTTAAAGGTGTACATTCAGATATCTTGATCTCATCAGGAGCAAATCCAATAAATGTTGTTAAATTAAAAAATGAGCTCAACAATAAGCTTGGCAACTACATCGACAAGATCAGTGCAACGGGAACCAATCAAATAATAATTAAAAATCTTAATAGCAAAACGTATAGCATTGTATTCTTAAAAGCTATAGATTATGCGAATGATCCCCTCAATGACATTCTTGAAAAATCTATCATTAGCCCGCTTGATCGCACCAAAATTCATTCTTCAAAAAACGAACTATTTATAGGTGAATCGCTGTCTAAAATCATAGGTCTTACTGTTGGCCAATCTATCGATGTATTATTTACCGGTGACGAACTATACCAAAATAAAATTATTCTAGAGGATGCAGAAGCAAAAATCGGCGGCATCTTTAAAACAGGAATTCATGAATTTGATGAAAGCACAGCATTATGCTCTTTAGAATTTTTCGAAAGCCTCTATCCTAACGGAATTAATCAAGTAAACATAAAACTTAAAGACGATAAAGATGAGAATATGGTGATAGAAAAAATCAGCACCATAACGAATCTTCAAGTCCTTTCTTGGAAGGATATGTATCCTTCTTTAGCAGCAGCATTTAAACTTGAAAAAATTGGTATGGCCTTAATCTTATTTCTCATCTTGGCGAACTCTATTGCCACCTTAATAGCATTAATTTACATGATAATTATGCAAAAAAAGAAAGACATTGCGCTCTTAAAAATATTAGGCGCTAAAGAAACACAAATTCAGTCCATTTTTGTATGGCTCGCATTATTTATCAGCAGCTCAGCAACAGCCTGTGGCATTGTGTCCAGCTTATTAATCAGCTTCATTTTAAATCAATTTAAAATAATACGGCTTCCCGATATCTACTATACTGACCATTTACCAGCATTTGTTAGCGTGAAATTTTTATTAGTAACATTTGTTTTTAGTGTTTTAATTACAATAATTATAGCACTTTTAGCTACCTCAAAAATAAAAAATATCAATGCCGTCAAAATACTAAAATACGATACTCTATAAACATATACAACTTGCTAATAACATATAGCGGAGCTCGTAAAAACCCCTATTCTTGGCAGAACAGCAATTGCAATTTTGCACAAAGCGACTATAATTAATTTCACAATATTTCATTTAAGTATTTTGGGGCAGAGAGATACCTATTACTCTCTAATAACTGCCACAAATGCAAAACAAACGAGAAAACAATGTTTAAAAAATTAACAATTATAATGCTTATAACGAGTTTGTTTTTCAATACAAACTACCCAATGGAAGAGTCTGCTTATAGCCAATCAGAAGAGCTCAACTGCAATCAACTTGGTGTAGATTTAATTAGAGCGATAGAAGAGTTAAATTTCGATGATGCTCAAAAATTAATAAACGATGGGGCTAATGTCAATGTTCACAGTATAAATTTCGCAGCAAGGTATGCCAAAACACCATTATTCGCTTTATGTGATAATGATTATTTGGGCGATGAAGAAAAAGCATTCAAAATACTTTTATGCCTTATTGATCATGGAGCTATTATTGATGAACAAAACCATTATGGCGTAACGCCATTAATGGCAGCTGTTTGTAATCACAACAAAAAAATATCAATCTATTTAATTGAAAATGGTGCTGATATAAATATACGTGATATTAGCGGAAGAAATTGTTTAACATTTTATGCTATAGATAATGATTTAGACAAAGAATTATTTGAACTTCTTCTCAAAAAAGGTGGAAATATAAAAGATTGCGATAATCGGGGAAGAACATGTTTAATGGAGGCAGCAGCTCATGGAACTATCAATTTAGTAAAGTTCCTGCTAGAGAAAGGCGCAGATATTGAAGATCGGGACAAAAATGATCAAAATATTCTGGATTATGCTCTAGGGAAAGAGAATACTGAAGTTGTAGAATTTTTACAATCAAAATTGACACCATCAAATTATCCTCCGCACAAAAAAAGAAAAACAGAGACTAGAGAGATTAATACTGATATACAGTTAATGCCATTAAGAGATACCAACAACCTCTCAATAACACAACCTTCACAACTCCATATAAATGCCAGTTTAGCGTTAGCTGAATTACTAATGGCAGACGATTATACATCTAAAATTAAAAACTATGAATTCCTAGTCGATCTTGCTGGAGATCCTTTGCTGTCCCATGACTTTTTACCATTTTTTGAGTCTTTAAATGGACTAACCAATGTGGCTTGTATTGAATTTATGCGACAACAAATGCTAAAGTTTGCCCAAGAAGATTCCGTTAAAACCGAACAAACATCCATGAGTATCGTACCAGATGGTTTTATGCCTAGAATCCGCCTCAAAAATCCTTCAACTAATGATACTGGATCACGATGCTTTATTAATGTCGTATTTCAATGCCTGTTGCACCTTCAACGAGTAGCTCAATTATTGGTCAATAGCAACGATTATTACACAAAAAACAGCTTAGCCGATTTGTATTTAAACATTTTAAAAAAATTACCAAATCATAATGATATGCTTATCGATTTAACAGAATTTTCTAAAAAAGTTTGGCAATCTCTCAATATGCCAATAGGAACCCAACAAGATGCAGCAGAATTCTTAAATCATCTTTTAGACCGTTTATTAGATGAAGATATATCAGTCGAAAGAAAACAAAATTTTAATTATTATGAATCAACAAAAATTCCCCATAATGATCTTTCACAACTTTTGTATTTCACTATTAAATCAAAAATTTCAGCAAAGGAATGCGAACCTTCAATAGTTAAGGAATTTTACACAATGCTTAATCTTCCAATAGGGGATTTCTGTACTTCCCTTGAAGATTGCATAAAACTTTATTTTTCAAAAGAACTACTTGAACAAACTAATCCAGATGAACCAATAAAAGAAAAACAATTATCATTATCTCAACCGGCACCTTATATGATCATGAGGCTAAAACGGGATATATTTAGCCTGAATCCAAGTAGCGATGGCACTAGATATATGCAAACAAAAAACAATGCAACCATTAGCTTTCCTTTAAAATTATCATTCTTACATACCGAAACTGATAGTGAAGAAGAAACCGAAAGCCATTATAAGCTCTTGTCATGTATTGTTCATTATGGAACTGCAGATGCTGGACACTATACAGCTTTTATTAATATCAATGAAGAATGGTATTATTTTGATGACGAACAAATGCCTAAGCTTTTAAGCTACGAAACCATAAGCCAGATAGCTCAGCAGGGATATTTTATAGATAAACAAATCACCCCTGTGATATTCTTTTATTGCAAATGTTAGCTAGAAAACCAAGATACTTATAAACTCAACGAAGACCCAGAAATTGAAAATATCAAAAATCTGGGTCTTGTAATTTAAACTATCGTTGAAATTTAACTAGTTTGATTCACCCTTTACCGGGGTATGATTAAACCATTTTCTTCCGAAATAGCCACCGGGCCTTGCACTAAGTCGACTGGGTACCGAAACATGCGGTGCTGATTTTGTATGTTTATGAATTTGATTTTCAGCATCATTAAGATTTTGTTCTTTATGATTATGATTTTCTTTTTTTAATTTCATTTATGATCCTCCCTTTTTAAAAATTATATCTTAACTGATTCAAATAATTCAAGAATTTGGAGCCAGAACTGTTAGCTTCAAGCTGTAGCTTATTAGTAATTGGGCATTTTTGGGCGCCGTATTTATAATAAATAAAAAATTATTTTAAAGATTGTAAATGCTTTTCATTTAATAGACGACTATTAATTATTCCGTTGTGGAGGTTAAAAAGCAACACAAGCCCCCTCAAGCAATTAATAATAATTTTAAGAAAAACAGTAAAAAAAAGACAAAACTTCGAAATTTATCAAAGAAAACAAGGCAGTCAATCCGCAAACAAATTGCACAAAACTTAGAAACAGATTTTTATTATTCAAAATCATGACTCATTCAAAAAAAAGCCTTACAAGAACTTGGCAACTCAAGACGAGTAAAGCTCTAATTATTAATTTGCATTTGTTTTTACTAAAAAACCAAAAACAAAAATAGTCAAAAATTTAGAACATTGGGCAAAATCCGAGCAAATGTAACCCTTTTAAAATAAACCCATTTAACTCTTCCGCGTCGGGAATCGGTTCAAATATAAAAATACCATAATTATCATATTTAATTTTCCAGCTATAGAGTGCCGGATTTTTAATAGATAATAGCTGACCGAGCTCTTTAGCTAACTCATCCGCTTTTTGAGCCTTCAAAGCACTTGGCCGAGATACACCTCTCACAGTTTGATTAAAGTCACATGACTTCATATGCGAGGTAAAATGTTCAGGCTTAGACCAGATGGCAGGCTCTTGAAATTTCTCAACATGATTATAACCAGCTATCCCTTTTAAGCAGTTAAAATCAATGTTATCAATAAAATAAGCGGCTTTAGTCAAATTAAAACAATCTTCACTACACAAGCAATGAAGTACAAATTCGATCATATTTTCTATATTATCGCAGGATAACATTTTCTCTGGCAATTCAGAAAAATACTCCAGGATCTTTAGACGCTTCTCTGATATATTTTCGTGCTTCATTAATACCCTCTTAATCCGTTTGACTTCTTTTTTTTAGTTTAGGCTACTTACTAGAACCGATCTTAACAAACATTCCAAAAAAAAATCAAGCGCAAATTTTATTGCCCAAACTCATTAACCAATGTTAAAATAATTTACGGAGTAAGGAAAAAAATGAAGTACAAATTATTATTAATTACATTTTTATCTCTATTATTAACTGGTGCAGCCCATTCCGGAAGAAGTAGGTTTAGACCAAAAGATCCACTAATACCCGAAATGATAACAAATTGGGAAGGGGAAAAAGAAACATATCATTTTAAAGAATCACATTTAGAGGAATCTGCAATCTTTGGAAAATTCGACTATAAACACTTTATGGAGCATCTGTTACCAAGAGGACCAATAGAATACAGAATCGATAAGTCAAAATCTGTTACCGGCAAAAGACTAGATAATCTTGCTCATATCTTAGTTAATGAATTATATGAACATAAAAGAACCTTCACCGATTTTATTATCCTCAAAGATAATGATTTTAATTATAAAGCTATTTCGGGAGATTTGGTTTTAAAATATAAAAATTATCCCTTCGTGATAAAACTCTTCATAGAAACACCTGAATCATTTGTAAAACCTTTCTCAAAAGGCTGGCAACCAGCTGCATTTTTCTTGATGTCTGGTGGAATTAACCGCTATCTTTGTGGGTTCACAAGAATAAAAAATCGGGATCTTAGCCAAAAAAAGATAAATGCTGATCCCTATTGGTCGACCCAAAATCTGGATTTTCCCCGCAAATGGTACGGATTATATAAAAACCAAACATGGTTTGCTTTAAAAAGCCAAAATATAGGCCAAAAACAACATACTATTAAATTGCCATCTATTTATTGGATTATTTGTGATGAAATCGTAGAAGATAAAACGAAAAACGTTTTACATGAAGAATATCCTACATTTGCTCTTGATCTATCAAATTCACTTGATAATGGACTAGATCCCCATGATGGAAATATTTTAATAGAAAAAGATACGGGCACTCGAGTGATAATTGATACTGAACATTTTCCTAGTATGGTAGGCTTAAAACAAAGAATAAAATTCACTAGCTATACGCATTGGTATTGTACATTAAGCACCATGGCCCTAGAAGCACAACTATTCAGACATAAACATTTTAGACAGAGTATGCAAAAAACACCATCGCAAGTTTTAGCTGCTTAACAAAGTTCATGCTCTATCTTTTCGATGTCATTACTAAATTTGCTATCTAATGATCTAAAATTTTCGATCTTTTCAATAGCATGAATTACGGTTGAATGATCTTTGCGCTTAAAGAAAAACCCAATATCAACCAAAGAAAGATCAGTATATTTTTTCATAAGATACATAGCGACATGCCGTGCTAAAGTAATTGATTTTAAACGGCAACGCGATTTAAGTTCATTCAGATTGCAGTTATAATAAGCCGACACTTTTTTTGCGATCTTGTTTAAATCGCTCTTTGATTTCTTTGGTTCCACATCTTTTTCTGTCTTAGATAAAACTTTATGCGCTAAATCCAAAGATATTGGCTGCTTAGTTAGCGAACTGAATGCAAATAATCTTATTAAGAGACCTTCTAACTCTCTAATATTTGCAGAGCTTTTCGATGCAATGAAATGAGCAACATCATCAGTCAACGGTTGCTGATGAAAGTCTGCCTTCTTTTTGATGATAGCTATCTTAATTTCCAAACTAGGCTTTTGTATATCGGTTACTAATCCACTATCCAAACGCGATTTTAATCGGTGCGCCAATCCTTGAATATCTTTTGGTAAAGAATCACTTGAAAAAACAATCTGTTTGCGTGCTTCGTACAAAGAATTAAAAATATGGAAAAATGCTTCTTGGGTCTGCTCTTTATTAGATATAAATTGAATATCATCAATCAATAAAACATCTACATTTTTATACTTCTCTTCAAAAGCTACAATTCTATCAAATCGTATAGCATTAATGAACTCATTAACAAATCGATCAGCAGACTGGTATAAAACCCTCAGGTTTACATTGGTTCTCTTAATATGATTAGCAATCGCATAAAGAAGATGCGTCTTACCTAGGCCAGAATTGCCATAAATGAATAAGGGATTATAAAGAAAGCCTGGTTTGTCTGCCACGGCTTGAGCTGCGGCTACAGCTAGCGAATTATTTGGCCCCACTACAAAAGTATCAAACTGATAAATCTGATTGAGACCACCCTTGCCAGATTTATCGCCACCTCGGGAAACAGGCGTAATGTTATCTAAATTTACAACAATCTGTGAGGTGCTTGGAAAGTTGTTTTCAACAACAGCAACATCCGTAGGCATGACTGTTAGCTCAGACTTAGTCTGATCTAACAAAATTACCGTTAAGTTAGATTCGTTTAAAAGTCGCCCTAAATGAGTTTTGATTAGCACTAAATAGTTCTTTAATAACCATTCTCGAACAAAAGCATTTGGTACTTTAAGATAGACAGTACGCACATCTGGATTCCACTCCGATAGTGTTACAATCTTAAACCAAGTCTCAACTATTCGACTGCCGGCTTCTTCGTTTATTATTTTTAAAAATTCTTGCCAAACTAGATCTAATTTCAAGATAAACCGCTTTAACTAATGATACAAAATCTTACATTTATTGTTTACTTATGTATAACTATTCTATTTAAATATAAAAAAATTTAAAGTATTACCTAAATTTATGTGAAATTATTAAAGAAATTTGATAAATTAAATTGGACAAAATGTAAGTAATGATTCCAAATAATATGAGAGGGTATCTATGAAGACCACAAACTATCGCCAATATAAGAACAAGTCCCATCTTCATAAACCACGAATTTCTGAAATAGTGATTAAATAATTTCGTTTTTTTAAACGAATAAAATTTAAAAGAAGACAACATGAGGTAGCCTAGAGTAAAGATGCCCACATTGCTATATTTATAAATCACTAATGCACCTTCCCCGGAACTATTATAAAAACAAAATGACGCGATACAAAGCGCTGAAATTGTTGTAGGAAGACCACTAAAATATGTTTCTTGCAGCGAACCTTCAATATTAAATTTTGCGAGCCGATAAACACCTGCACAAATATAAAATGCGAGAAATGCAATGTTTAAGAAACTGACTACATATTCAAGCCGAAACCATGAATATAATAAAACCGAAGGTGCTAAGCAAAATGATATCGCATCACATAAAGAGTCTAATTCCGTTCCAAAATAACTTGTTGAGCCGAATGCTCTAGCCAATCTGCCATCAAGCGCATCCGCAAGAGCCGCCAAGATTATGAATAATGCTGCTCCTTTACAATCACCATCAAATGATCTTAGAATGGAACAAAAACCAAAAATGCAGTTCATGAAAGTAAAGAAACAGGGAATAAAAAAGGGAAGCTTTTTTAAAACTTGCTTTCTAGAACGTTCCAAAAATTTCAATTTTATTAACATTTTTCAGGAGCTCCGGTAAATTTACCTAAAATTGTTATGCCGCCTTTTACTTTTTGACCAACACGGACCTTAAGAATAGCATCAATTGGTAAAAAAATGTCAACACGTGATCCAAATTTGATCATACCATACTTTTCATTTAAGAACACATTTCTACCCAGTGGAAACCAACAAGCTATGCGACGAGCCAATAAGCCAGCTATTTGCCTTGTTAACACCGATCCACATCTATTTGTTATAAGGACATCATTTCTTTCATTAAGCTCACCGCTTTCTGATTTGAAAGCCATGAGGAATTTGCCAGGCTTATGTTTTACTGATTTTATTACCCCGTTAATCGGCACCCAATTAACATGCACGTTAAATGGTGACAAAAAAATTGATACCCGTAACGCTTCCTCAGATTGCTCAATAGATATAATCTTTCCATCTGCCGGAGATAGTATAAGTGAATCATAATTCGCTACCTCATCTTGCATATGCAAGTCCTGCAACTTCCGTGTCGGGTTGCGGTAAAAGAATAAAAGAAATGCGAAAAAGCTCGAAGTTACTAGTAAGAGTAAGTTACTTAGAAATGCAGTGATACCAATAAGCATTAAAGATATCATTAGATCTCTGCGCCCTTCTGTCCAAAGCAAATTATTTTTAAAGAAGTTTATCATGTAGTGGGAATCTCTGAATTTAATTATTAATGCGCCCGACAGGAATCGAACCTGCGGCCTACAGATTAGGAATCTGCCGCTCTATCCTACTGAGCTACGGGCACTAAATTTATTTTGTCTTGATTGTGTTAATTATCTTAAGATGACATTAAAAAGCTTTCTCGCTTATAACTGCTTAAAAGCAACTATTTGAAAATATCTAGTTAGTTTAGCACAACTATAACAAATATCAAAAACTCATGAGCTTGCTTCTAACGATTAATAACAAATCCAATCGCCACTATTACTCAGAGCTTAATAGGCTTTTAATAGCCTTAAAATTATGTTCATTTGCAAGCATCAAAGGCTTAATTATCGCATAAAGTGGATAAGAATATATTCTGTCATCAATTGTTTGAGGACCAGCCCAAAATCTTATGCCGTAGGTCGATTTTAAATGCGAGTCTAAAAACATTTGCATACTTTTGATTCTTCTACTAGCGCCAGCTTTAACTTCAATAGGCACAACCTGCTCTCTTAATTGAATCAAATAATCGACTTCTGCTTCGCTACCACGACTTTCGCGTTGCCAATAAAAAAGCACTTCTTTTTTTATTGGATCAGAATATGCTAATAATTCTTGACCAACAAAAGCTTCCACTATTTCTCCCTTATTCAAAAACGTTGCTAACGGATCCAAAAACCAGGCGGTTATATCTAAACTTAATAAAGCTTGGCTTAGTCCAACATCCAAGAAAACGATTTTAAAATCATCAAGATTAGCCTGAGCACCAATAGGTACCCCCTGTCCTGCACTTCGAATTACCTTATAAACAAGTCCCGCTTTTTCTAATAATTCTAACGCTGGAGCTAACTCTCTTTTCTGATATTCTCCCACGCGCGAAAACATAAATTTATTTGACAACTGCTCGATTGCTTTAAGAAAGAGCAGATTAAGATACTTAATTTGGTGCTGTTTGGCATATTTACCAAAATCCTGCTCATAGGCATAAATAAGATCAGAGTGTACCGACTTAACCTCTCGAGACATTTGTGCTTTATTCCATTCATTTATTGCTGCTGGCATGCCACCAATAGCTAGATAAATACCAACTATATTAAGAAGTTTTTCATGCAAAGGTTCACTTATTTCAACCAATGTAGAAGCCTCAATTATAAGCCTCGCCCATTCAATGTGACCAAGAGCAATTAGAAACTCCAAAAATGACAAAGGATACATATAAAGCGTTGAAACTCTCCCGACAGGAATGCCTACTTGTTCAATAGCAAAATCTAAAAGCGATCCAGCCGCAATCACATGTAATTTCGGTAAATATTCATAAAAATATCGTAACGCAATAATAGCCTTAGGAACATTTTGAATTTCGTCAAAAAAGAGTAGCGTAGCTCCATCCTCAATTTTTATTTGCAGTAACTCTGAAAGTTGAAAAACAATTCGCTGAACATCTAAATCTTTTTCAATAATTTTTCTAGCTGCCTCATTAGATTCTAAATTTATTTCGACAAATCTGGAAAAACTTTTTCCAAGTTGCCTGACCGCATGGGTTTTCCCAACCTGTCGTGCACCTCTTAATAAAAGTGGCTTTCTGCCTTCACGATTCTTCCATTGCTTCAGATGATAATCTATAATTCTTTTCAACACGATTCTCCTGAATGTATATAAATCAGACCAATCTTAGGCGATTTGCGTATAAAAATCAAGGTAATTATTTGGTATTTGTGTATAAAAATCAGACATATGCATTTAAGGTTTTTATTGTTCACCTAGGAAAATTTCAACAGACCTCTTCTGAAAAACGATTAAGCTTAAGACTTACTTTAATTTCAGGCATTTATAATTTTTAGTTGTCAATTTAGCTTAGTAAGAGGTAAATGTCTCGTTCTTTTCAACAAAATTCTTTAGAACGCATATAAATCAGACTTGTTTTGGGTGGACAACGTATAAAAAACACGGCAATCACCTGGGGTTTATGTATATAAATCAGACAAACATGAAAAACCGCTCTATTTCAACCTCGTTCCAAGGGTAAATTTTTTGTTTTCACTTAGCTCATTAAAAAGCCAAAACTATTAAACTATAGAACCATTTTTTGAACAGATTGGCTTTACCAAAGCCAATCTTACTATCGCAGTTGCTTGGCGCACTATCTGCGATAATGATAGTTATGAGATGAAAAATCATACCTTGGTGATAGGGACTAAATCGCTAGATTTTCTAGCGCAAAAAATTTAAAATTCCCGAATTGCGTAATTAAAACACAAATTATATAATGGGCATTGAAAAAAAATGGTAATGCAGCTTCCCATGAAGCTATGCATAATCTTTCGTTAACCATTGAGGTATTTTATGCAAACAGTAGCAATTATTACAGCCACTTTATCTAGTTTTGTTCTTGGCGGACTTTGGTATTCGCCACTATTATTTGGAAACATCTGGCTAAGAGAAAGCAATTATAGTTGCGAAAAAGGCAAATCTCACGGAGTAATGCCCTATGTATGTTCATTCGTTTTTTCATTATTAGCTGCCATTGGTTTTAATTACTTAGTGATGAACTCAACAACATTGTATAATCATCTAATAATAGCATTGATTGTAGGCGTATTACTTGTCGCTACTGCTTTAGGAACTAATTACCAATTCGCTGATCGTAGTAATAAAACTTTCTTAATCGATGCTGGCTATCATGTTGCTCGTTTTGTTATTTATGCCTTAATTTTTTGGTTCATAAATTTTTGATCTCAATTTTCGGACTTATGCATTTATAGGAAGCTATCACAATAAGCTTCTTATCTTTTCAAACAACCTCAAAAACAAATTTTACTTTCTGTTTTAACCATTATTTACCCATATCACTATCAAAACCTTGTTTTAAAAGATTAGCAAACGGAAGGAATAGCGGGCTAGGCAATTTGCTCAAGTCAAACCAATACCAATCTTCACATTTCTCAGGCTCAAGCGCCTTCGGTTCACCTTGATCATGCTGGGCTATCATAGAAATAGTAATATAATGCTTATTCTCATCAAGAAAAAGATCATTGGTAATCGGCCCTTGAACAATGTCTCTAACCTCAAGACCAGTCTCTTCTAATAATTCTCGTCTAGCACATTCTTCAAACGACTCTCCAAATTCTAAATGACCACCCGGAGGCGACCAAAATCCAGCGCCATGTGCGTTTTTTCTTTTTCCAAGCAAAATTTGATTGCCTTTGATGACTATAACTCCGATTCCAACTTTAGGTCTTAAGCTCATATTTACTCCACAAATGATTTTTAGCATTATAGTCTCGATAAAACATACAAACATAGTATAACTCACTAGCAGAAAGAGAACGAATTGATCGTAAACAGATCATTAAGATATGGTTCATTAGCAACAGATAGGTGCCAAAAACGCCCCGACAGCTTTTATGCCAATTGCCTTATTCTTCTTTTTCTATACGATTGATAATACAAATCAAGATATCTAAAGAAAGAACTCCGATGAAAAAATATATAGTTGCACTGCTTTTAATTGTTGCAAACCCCACCATTAGTTGCATGGAAGAGCGCAAGTCAGGCATAAAAAGAAGCAGAAGCGAAGCTTTTGGAAAAGCCGAGGAGAGTTCATCAAATGAAAAAACAAGTTATAGAGAAGATAATGATCTAGATGAACAAGATCTATATCTTGCCAAACAATTAGATGATCTTCTAGCTCAATCCATTGATGGCCCCCAGGAACCTGTTAATAAATCAGAATTAGTACAAACACGCGGGCCAAAGAAAGCTACAATTGCTAAATGACTTAAGGACAAAGAATCGGCAAGTGTTATACGTGGGAACGCTGAAAAAAACCTTGAATTATGGTTACAAAATTTACTTATCTGTGAAAATAACGCTATTGCCAAAGTTTTATTTAGCCCCGAAGATGAGATCCAATTAGCATTGATTAATTTGATTAGATATGAAAAGAAAAGTATCAAGATTGCAATCTATACTTTTACTTCTCAAAAGATCGCCAACGCATTACTAAATGCAATAGATCGCACTATTGATGTTGAGCTAATTATAGATGGCAAGCAATTGCAGAATGATTACATGAAAAAAGTGATATCTTGGCTAGCAGATAGGCAAATTAACATTTGGGTTTACCCCGCACAAACCAAAATGAAACAGTCGCTTATGCATCATAAATTTTGCATTTTCGAAAATAACATAAACGACAAATCGCTCATTTCAACTGGTTCTTATAATTTTCAGAAAACGCAAGTCGTAGCCAAGAAAATGAAACCATAATGGACAATGAATCAATGATAGAAAGGTTCATAAAGAAATTTAGTGCGCTTAAACCACTTTCGGTACTCATCCAAACTAAAAGAGAATTAAATGATTGGTTCAAATTCAATAATTCCAACGAAAAACATCAGCACGCCCATGCATAATTCAACAATTTATAATTAATCATTCATTCTATTTCTAGTGCTTTGTTGGATGAATTTTTAAAAACAGAGCTGCCGTCTAAGCAAAATTTTGGTGAAATGGAGGCGCTCTATTTAGCCTTTCTAACAAATTTTCAATAGCAATTATTAAAATACTTGATATTAAACAACGGCTAGTTACATATTTTTGAATACGTAGCAAGCTGATTTGCAATATTTCAAGCATATTAAAAAGAAAGTAAATGCTGTATGAATGACATAGTGCGTATTTTTACCATCGGCCATTCAACGAGATCAATAGAAGATTTTTTAGAGATACTCAAACATTATAGGATTACCGAACTTATTGATATTCGCGCTATCCCTAGATCTCTTCATAACCCACAGTTTAATGGTCAAGAATTAGCTCATAGTTTAAAAAATCATCATATTGGTTATCACCATCTGAAAAAGCTGGGGGGCTTGAGGCATACGCATGCCGATTCAATTAATACCGCCTGGCACAATCCTTCCTTTCGCGGATACGCAGATTATATGCAAACGGAAGAATTCAAGGATGGCCTAGAACTACTTATTAAGATTGCCTATGAAAAAGTGGTAGTGATTATGTGTAGCGAAGCTGTTCCCTGGCGCTGCCATAGATCTTTGGTGGGAGACGCTTTATTAGTGCAAGGAATAGAGGTAGACGATATTTTTAGCATAACATCTATTAAGCCTCACAAATTAACTCCGTGGGCTAGAGTACGTGACACAGTCATAACATATCCTACAATAGATGATAAAAAATAAGCAGAAAATTTGTTTATTAACGCAGAAAGAAGTCTAATGCCTAAGGGTTTTAAAATTGGTCATCTTGTAGAATGGAACTCAGAAACCGGATTGTACGAGGTATACTCAAGAAAAAGATTACATCTGAAATTATGTTAAAGGCTACATGGTCCATGCCTCAGAGGCCAAACCGCACTATTTGATAGAAAGCACCAAAACCGATCATTTAGCCATGCGCTAGGGCTCAGCTCTCACAACATTAAATTTCTGCGGCTTAAAAGCCACCAATTATTGCTTCATTTGCTAGGCTAATGTCACTTCCATCCACAAGCTTTAAGACGGACATTCCGGTCGCCCGTATTTTTTTACTGCATTTAAACTAAGATTATTGATAAATTAGGATCAAACTGGGATGAAAAATTTGGCGAACTCATACGATTTGAAGAAGAAAATGGCCATTGCAATATATCTAAAGATTACATTGAAAACCCTTCTTTAGGTATTTGGGTTGATAGTCAAAGACAGAAGAAGAAAAACAACATTTTATCTCATGATAAATTATTTAAATTAAATTCAATTGGTTTTGAATGGAAACCTAATGAGACCCGTTGGGAAAAAACGTTTATTTTGCTTTGCAAATTTAAAGATGAGGTTAATCATTGTGATGTGCCAAGTACCTATAAAAACAAGCGATTAGCAACTTGGGTTACTAGGCAACGAACACTTTATAATTTAAACGATCTAGATAAAGAGCGAATAAACAAACTAACAAATATTGGATTTATATTTGATCCCGATGAAGCTGCCTGGAATCAAAAATTTATGGAACTAAAAGCTTTCAAAGAAATAGAAGGTCATTGTAACGTCCCTCAGAAATATTCAAAGAATCCCAAATTAGGCAGTTGGGTGGCAATACAACGAGCCAATCATCGCAAACCAAATTTTTCTCAAATACGTATCAATCAGCTGTCAAATATAAACTTTAATTGGCAAATTAATCCTGCTAGCATCAAAATTGATTGGGAAAGCTACTTTTTGCAATTATGCGATTATTATAAAGAATATGGTCATTCAAATGTACCAAGTAACTACAATAAAAACAGACTACTGGCTAGATGGGTAATTAAACAACGTGTTAAATATAGAAAAAATAATTTATCTAAAGATTATATTAATATACTTAATACTTTGAGCTTCGATTGGAACCCTGTAGATAAGCAAAATGATAATTGGAATAATAATTTTGCTAAATTAATTGCCTATAAAAGCTTGAATGGCCATTGTAATGTTCCTAATAATGATAAAAACAAAAAATTGGGTGCTTGGGCAAGCAAACAACGCCAGAAATATAAAAAAAACGATTTGCCACAAGAGCGTATCAATAAACTCAATCAGCTTGGTTTTAACTGGAATCCTATCGATGAAGACAAGGAAAACTGGGATAAGCGTTTTGATCAGTTAGCAAAATACAAAGATCTGCATGGGCATTGTAATGTGCCTAAAAATTATCCTAAAAATATGCAACTGGCCACTTGGGTAGATAAGCATCGTCAAAAATATCGAAAAAACAATTTATCACAAGACTACATAGATAAACTTAACATGCTAAGCTTTGAGTGGGATCCTAAAAATACATTTTCGGAGAAAATGTTTTCTGAATTGTGTGCGTTTAAAGCAAAAATGGGACATTGTAATGTTGCAAGAAATTATAAACAAAACAATCAACTTGCGAATTGGGTAAATACTCAACGCGCCCTATATAGAAACAAAAAATTATCACAAGAGCATATTAATCAACTTATAAAAATAGGATTTATTTTTGAGCCAGATAAAGATGATTGGGAAAAGATGTTTTCTGAATTATGTAGTTATAAAGCAGCAAATGGTAACTGTAAGGTTCCACAATGCTATTCATCAAATCCAGCTTTAGGCAGATGGGTCAGCAGACAGCGAGTTTCGTTTCGTAAAAAGATAAAGATATTGAGCAAAGATCGCATTGATAGGTTAAATGAGATTGGTTTTATCTGGGAATTTATCAATATCAAGAAGAACAAAATTATTTCATGGATCAATAGATTTTTACAATTATGTGATTTTAAAAAAGAATATGGCCATTGCAATGTACCTCGCAATTTAGATAATAAAGAACTTGCTATTTGGGCTAGTAAACAACGTTATAAATACAATAAAGGAAAATTAGCTCAAGAAAGAATTGATCAATTAAATAGTATTGGTTTTATATGGAACCTAAAAAAAGGGGCACTAAATGAATTCATTTGAAAACATACTTAATAAATTTAAGAATATATTTAAACTTAGTATTTTTTTAGCCGGAAAAATTCTCCTTCTACTAATGTTAAAAATAAAAATGGTAATTCAATTACCATTTCTGGTTCTAACAATAATGTGCAAACTATCGAAGGCAATATAAATAATAATATTTCTTTAGCAATTGATAAAAATAACTTCAATAGCTTGATAGCTCAAGTAAAAGAAGAAATTGGTTTCAATATTCTATCCGGAGTTGGCAGTAAGCATTGTCCTTTTAAAATATTTGCTCATGAAAAATTACTACTTCATGAGCAAATAACCGAAGAGGCAAGACATATGTTTAGAAAAATTTGTCAGGGAGCTGAATTATGCAATGGTGGAGTGATAAACTCACTAATTAAACCTGGATTAATTAAGGGATTAGAAAAGCAATTATTAAATATATTAAAAATGTACTAAGCAAAATAACAGATATTATAGAAAAAAAATACTTTCATAAAAGTCTACTGATGGCATTTTACTCGTGTAACAGCATAATATTTAATGACCTAAATGCTGCTTGAATTTTCTCTAATGAAAAATCTATTGGCATAATTGTTCTGAATATGTCAACTAGGTGGCACGGGTCATTTCCTTCAGAAATGTTGCCGGACCATTCTTTCGTTTTTCTTGTGCTTCGTAGCCATTCTGGCCAAATAAGATCGTTGTACTTCCCTATGCATATATTGAAAAATCAAGAACGTTTAGATGGGCTTGATTTTGATCAAGATGTAAATTTTGAAAATTTACTATTAAATTAGCAGTCGTTGGGATTGACTGTAGTCCTTAAGCCTCCAGCTTGATCGAAAGATACTACCGTTCTTGACATGTCAATTATCGAATATAGGGTCTTCGCAATATCCATCATTTAAAATCAGTTCGGTAGATTTCTTGGTTTTGGCTTTATTTATGGTTGGGTTTTTCAAAATAACTTTCCAACTTCCTGCTTTATTCTGTGATTGTATTCCATGAATATAGGGTTTAAATTTTTGATTCAACAAATAATTTTTACATGAATTCCATTGTATGCCCATTATTTTATTAGGATTATGGATTCCTCTACCAGTTATGATTTCTACAGTTTGAACAGATTTTTTATAAGCGGATTTAATAAATTTTTCAATCTCTTTGGATTTTGATTCCCAGGGTCTCTTGCCATGAAGATCAAGCTTATTATTACCTGCTTTCATTTTGGTTTTTTTAGGGCTTCTGTCTTCCAAAAAACAACCCTTTTTTGAATAAACGTTTTCATATTTCGCATTTTTCAATTGTGCACCTTTAAATTTAGCCCCATTTATAGTTGCATTTTCAAGGTTTGCTTTTGTCAAATTTGCATGTCTAAAATTGGCTCCGTTCAAGTTGGCATGGATTAAATTGGATTTTTCCAAATTTGAATAAGAAAAATTGGTTTTTTGCGCTTTAGCTTCAAAAAATATTGTACCTCTTAGATTTGATTGTGAAAAATTAGCACCTTTTAGGTTTGCTTGAGTAAAGTTTGCGTGCTTTAGATTAAGACCTTTGAGATTGGCATTTTTTAAATCAAAGTTTGAACATTGCACCCCAGCATCATTACCATTTTTTATTTGTTCTTTTAAGCTCTTAAAATCTTCTTTTTTATAGGAATTTAATTGTACTGGAAGCATAACTATCCACGCAAGAAGCATAAAGACTATTGAAAAATTAAGGTGATTAAGAAAATATTTCTTCATTAGGTCCTCTATAAGGGTGTGGTTTGATTAATTATTTAATAAAAAAATATATTTTAGGTATAGAATTAAAATTATATTTGTAAGTCCTTCTACAAGCAAATTATGCTTAATTGTGAAAGCAAACAAAATATGCCATTAAATAAGCGCATCTTTAGCTACTCCTCATGCTGCATGAATATTGATAGAGGTTGTTATGGATTTACTCAATTCATTTAAAGATAATTTTGGACCTAGAAACTCGAGTCTATCCCTTAATCTATTATCATTTATTCCAAGAGCTTTGCCACAATCTTCTCTTAGTTGATTAATGATTTCTACGAGGCTTTCATCTTGTTCTTGCATTGCTTGTAAAACATCCCAAACAGCATCAAATTGTGTTTTGTCTAAAGCTTGCTCAATGCTTTCATTTTCTGTTATTTGCACAAAAAGTGGAATTAAAATATAACCAATCTTTTTATCTTTGTATTTGCGCATTGCACGCCCAGCAGCTTGCACAATATCAACTTTGCTTTTTTTAGGTGATATAAAAGCTACCATATCTACAGCTGGAATATTAACACCTTCGGTAAGGCAGCGAGCATTAGAAATAATAGCTTTTTCAGATTCATGGAATTCTTTTAAAAGTGAATCACGTTTACTTGAAGACATTTCTCCATTAACGTGTAAGGTAATAAAATATTTAAGATATGAACCTATACCTTCATTTGTTTTTGCTGTAAATGATTTTGCCGATGATACTGAATTATGAAATGTGAAAATACGCTTTATTTCATATTTTTCTACTGCGCTTTGTATAGCTAAAATATTGGCGATTCGTTGTGCTTTAATTACATCACCTTCAATAATAACTTCACCTTGTTTTAATACTTCTCGATTAACCATTTCAGAAGTTACAATTGATATAATGACCTTATAGTCACATATTAAATCTTGTTTAACGGCAACTCTAAATGAAAGTTGATGAGCTATTCGACCATAAGTTTTTTGGTCATCCATTGAAAAAACAACTTGTTGATCACCTTCTTTATCTTTATTGTTAATGTTGTAATGTCGGGGTGTTGCAGTTAAAAATAATCTTTTTTTTATAGATAGATTTTGGTTTTGCAAAGCATAAGCATAATTTACTCCTTGACGTGAGGCTGTTTTATGAGCTTCATCAAATATTGCTAAATCGAAAGAGAAACCTTGAGGCATTGCTTGGCTAATAATTTGAGATGATTGGTATGTAGAAAAAATAATTTTGCGTGAAATATTTGGGTTTCTGAGAAATTCTTCTACAATTTCTTTTTTAGTAGTAACAGGAAAATCTAAATCATATTGATGAAATATTATTTCATCATTGCTTTTGACTACCGTAGCATCAGAACAAACACATAAATAATTAAATTTATCCCAGCTGTTTTCATTAGCCCAATCATGAAGTGTCTGCCTTACCAAAGCTAGAGATGGTAATAAAACAAGAATAGTTTGAGCATTTCTTTTTTCAGCAATCCAAAGAGCAACCAAGGTTTTTCCGGTACCGCATGCCATAATTGCTGTAGCACGATCATTAATGCTGAGTTCTTGTAAAATGTCGTTTATAGCTTCGATTTGATGAGATTTTGGCTTTTTTCTTTCTGTAAATATTGAGCCACTTTTTATCCATTCTTCGATTGCTTGAAAATCTGTTTGATCAAGTTGATCCAAATCATTTCCTTTAATGGAATAAAAATTGATGCGTGAATCCAATATCGGCGATAAATCATTTGAATTGGTAAAAAGAACTCGCTTGTGGGACTTATCGCTTAATCCAATAAAAGTTGATAACTCATCCCAAGATAGTCCTGATCGGTTGGTTCGATACTTAACTTGATAAGCATGATATTCGCCATTATGAGTTTTGAAAATTCCATCTATACCCATATCTGTAGATGGTAGCCCTAGCTTATTTCTTATGTGTTGTAGTATTTCACTATCAGGCCACACCTCGTATGCCTGAGTGAGTGCTTGAGTTTTAAAATAAGCCTCTGCAAATACTTCAAATGCATTACCTCGTTCATTAAATGGCAGTTTTGTGATTCGATTTTCTAGGTCATTAAAATTATTAAGGTTTGTAAAAATACCTTTTTCTGAAAAATATTTTGCTTTTTTATGTTTAGGTTTCATTATTGATGTGCCTTATTGCTACATTTTTATTTTCTGATTTATTTCTTTATTCTATAATTATATATCAATTATTGTATCAAAAGCAGTGGAGTAGTGAATGACACACAACAAATTTTATACTTTTATCATTAATATTTCTTAGAGGGAATCAAACATAAGACCCGTGAAATCTGCATGAAAATAATCCAAATATATTATTATATTATGAAGCAGAACAAATCAGAACTGATAAAATCAAGAAATTATTTTAATAGAGAATTTATATAATGGCTTTAAAAAACAGTGTACATAAAATCCAGTCATCTTTAGCAAATTTTATTTTTGCTAATAGAGGTTTAATTGATATGTGGGCTATATTTGATTATAAACAATTTATACGTATGAATGATCCAATAGTCAAAAATGAGAATGATTATATTGAACGACTTGAAGCCATAAGAGTATCGGTTCTAATAAGTCATATAGAGATACTTAAACAATCATTTTTTGAATACATACAGTGGATAAAGCCTATTGGTTCGACACCTTGTATTGAGGAATTAGATGATTTAGGTCGTTACCTTTTTGATTTAAGAAACGCCTTTAATCATTCTAGAGGAGAACTGATTCCAAAATTTAGTGAAAAAATAAAAAAGAAATTAATAACCGTTATTATACCAGTTACAAAAATTGGAAAACTCTTTTTATATGATCCAAAATCAAAGTACGCCAAAAAATTTGTTTTAAATAGACAGCCATCTCAAAAAATACGTGCTGATGATATTTTTATTAATAAAATTTGCATTCTTAGTTACCATATTTTGCATATTACAAAAAGGAAAAAGATCGCAACTCTTGAGAAATATCTCGGTCATGTTAAAGATCTTCCCAAAATAAAATAGCTGTACGATATAGAAGTTTTTTACCTCTAATAATTTTGCATCTTTAATGGCTTATATTTGGTCAAATGTTTTCGTATTATATTTATCAAATCCTGTGAGTTTGGTAATTTTACTTTGTTAATGTCGGTCATGAGACGATACCAGCTTCGTTGGTTATATTTAGAAAACATAGCTCTAAGCTCACGCAGGTTAACAACTTCCAATGCTTTCTTTAATCCAAATAATTGTAGAATTTGCTTAATACCTAGATCTAAATTATTAAGTTTAAGATCAACGAGCAAACTCTTATCATTTTTTGCTTTATAATCAACTAATATAGATCGTTTGCTTTCTAGTTCATCAAAATAATGAAGTAGAATTTTTTTAGGAGATAGCAGGCTTAAAAAGTTTCTTAAAGGTTAGATCTGCTGAAATGCCAAGTTTATTGAAAGACTGTTTAATTTTTTGGCGTTTATTTAAACGTACTTCCATTCTTTAAAGTTCTATTTTATTTCTTTTCTCTAAAGTTTTAAAGAGATTCATTTGTATATAACTATCTTTTTCTAAAGCTCTTTTACTACTTTGTTTTGCTTTTTCTAGATCTTTGATTTTATCATAAAAGATCAGCTCATAAGAATTGCAGTGCCCCTCTTACGATTGAAACAAGATTCGACGGCAAGCATTTTGTAATTTTAAATCAACCTTATTTTAGTAAAACCCTTCCAGAACCAGACTTTAAAAATTTTTCAAACTCAATTGCTTAAGATTTGTTAGCAAAAACTATATAGGCTACTAGCTTCCAAAGTATTTATTTGGATGTGTGAAAAGTTGTTCCAGCATTATGCTCAAATAAACGCTGATTCAGATTTTCAGTATATCCAGTATAAATTTGTTCAGGATCAATTAATGATTCGAAAAGATAGAAAAATACGTGAAAATTATTTATTAATTTATAATCCATTTAAGGAGCTGGCTGCGTCAGGCGTAGCTCAAAGAGCGAAGACTGGTGCCACCTGTTTGACATGTTCAAAAATAACTCCATCAATTAACTCAGTAAAATTTTCAAAGAACTTATTGATCCTCCCTAAATCGAAAACCATTCTTGGATTTCGTTACATGATTATGTTACAATAATAAAAATTAATCAATCCGAGAAGCACAAAGATGAAAATAGATTTTATAGTCTTTCAAGGAAAAGAATTTACTATAGAATAGTATTTTAACAAAAATGGCAAAAGTATTGCTTTAGAATATTATGAAAATTTATCAGAAGATCAACAAACAAAAGCAATGAATCTATTTAAATTGCTTGCCAATATAGGAAAGATCTATAACGAACAAAAATTTCGCCATGAAGGCGATCAAATTTACGTTTTCAAACCTTTCCCAGATAGATTCTTTTGCTTTTTTTATGAAGAGTCAAAAGTTATTATTACCAATGCTTATGAAAAAAAGACCAATAAGATGTCACCATCTGAAAAAGAAAAGTCATTGCGTTTAAGGGCTGACTTTATAAAAAGATACAAACAAGGAAACTATTATGAATAAAAAAATAAAATCAACCTATGACAAACTTATTGAGAAACTAAGCCCAACAAAATTAAAAGAAATGGAGCAGGATTACGAAAACTTATTGCTTTCCGAAATCATTTTAGCTGCTATGCATGAGGACGGGGTAACTGTGCGAAAACTAGCTGAAGAAGCCGGTATATCTCCTACAATCATTCAAGGGGTCCGCTCTGGTACAAGAAAAATAAGCGCGCAAAGTCTTTTTAAAATTTTTAAAGGTCTTGGCTATAATTTGCTTGCTGAAAGAGATGGAAAGATAATTCACTTGGCAGACTCCAAAAAATAAAGGAAATCCATGAAGACTATCATCATTGCTCATGCCAGCAGGGAAGAACAAAAAGAAGCAGATTTTCTTTACCAGCATCATTTACCCTCACGCGCCGAAATAGCTCAGGCACACGTCTTCCTATGCTTTTAACAAGCTCCGACGAGCAAGCACCTTTTTATAATTTACTAAATCAACCACTACAATCTTTTTTTGCAAAACCTGTTTCCAGAACCCGATTTTAAAAATTTTTCAAATTCAATTGCTTTAGATTTGTTAGAAAAAGCTGCATAAGTTACTATTTTCCAGGTATATATTTGGAGATATGAAAAGTTGTGCCGGTATCATGCTCAGATAAACACATTTTGAGATCTTCGGTATATCCAGTATAAATTTGTTTAAGATCAGTTAGTGATTTGATGAGATAGACAAAATACATGGAAACTCTTTATTGAATTTATAATTATAATTCATTTAAAGAACTGGCTGCGCCGGGCGAAGTTTGCCGAGCCGGAAGGCCCGGATAAACGAAGCCTGGTGCCAGCTATTTGACACGTTCAGAACAAATATTGTTCCGCTAGATTTTACTTTAGAAAGAATTCAAGCAGCTTTCAGATCATTAAATATTACGGTATCATGAAACTAAAAATTCATTTTTCTATTAAGATTGTTGTTGTTTAATAATTTTTTGCTAATATGTTTTCTATATATTCTATGAGTTTTGAATCTTCTACATCTGATTGAAAAATTTCTAAATTATATATGTTTTTTATAGAGTCTCTATTTGAAAGAATGTCTTCACGATCTGATGTAATAAATATTTTGCAGCTCATTTTAATTGCAGAGTCAAGATGTAAAATATCTCTTCTTATTTTTTCTTTTGGCTTTTTAGAATTTTTTTCAATTGATTCTTTTAAAAGCGGATAGTAGCAAGTCGGCTTTAGTTGTTCAATCGTAAAATTCGATTCCTTCCATGTTTGATTACAATCTTTCCATTGAGGATTCGAAGGTATAGCTAATTTTATAATTTCGTTTTTTATTGCTTTCTTTGGTCGATCAGTAGAATCATATGGAAATTGATAAAATTCAAGCACTGAATAATAATTTTTAAGATTTTTTATACTAGCTCCAGCATCAAGATAGACTTTTATTTTATAGTTCATTTGTACCTTTTTGCGTGAAATTTTTGAAAAATTAATCCAGTTTCATAGAATTTCTTTTATAAATTATATAGCCCCTCTTGAAGTAGTTCTTTTTCCATATATGGATGATGAGCTTCATCAAATTTTTCTTTTAATATTGCATAAGTATCTTGATCAGTAAGAGAACCTTGTAAATTGGGATTATTAAGTGGAACTATTCTACTTAAATGCTTGAGATTTAGAATTGAGAAGTTCAATTTTATTGAGTATTTCTTTCTGTTTCTCTTTATATTGACTTTTCGTCATTAAGATCTCCTTGAAAATTAATTTGATTATACAAGACTTTATTAACAAGTAAATTCAATTAGCAAGTGCAACTCTTTTCACTTTAATTGGATCCCGAATTCAAGTCACAAGCGCAACGCTTAGGTCGTTAAAAAAACAAAGATTAGCATGATGAAATACAAGAAATTAGCCCTAGAACAAGATAACAAATTTACGCATTTCGTAAAGCAGGGCTAAGCCTAAAAAAATCTCAACAGAGGTTGGATGCGATAAATCGACCAATTTCAAGAGAGCTGCACAGAAACAAAGGCAAGCGTGGTTACCGGCCAGACCGGGCCCAAAAGAAGGTTGGTGAAAGAAAAAGACTCGTGTGTAAGGCGATTAAACCAACGCCGGAGCTTAAAACTCAAATCAAAGCTCTTATTCAAGAAAATGGGAGCCACGAACAAGTTTCTGGCTATCTAAAAAAGAAAAATATCGCCAATATCAGTCATGAATTAATCTATCAGCTCATCAAGGCAGACAAGTTGTCTGCCAGTTCGCTGTATCGGCATCTACGTTGCCATAAGAAAAAGTATAAAAAACGTTATGCAGTAGATTGACGAGATGCTATACCAAATCGAAAATCAATCGATGATCACCCAGATGTTGTGAATGAAAAAACAAGAATTGGCGATTAGGAAGGTGATACGGTGATTGAGAAAAATCATAAAGGCGCATTGGTGACACTGATAGAATATAAAGCTAAATTTACACTGGTGGCTTATGGTTGCAATAAAACAGCAGAAAACGTCACTGTCGCGATAATATCATTGCTGATGCCCTAGGCTAGTAATGTGCATACACAATCACTGTAGATAACGGAAAAGAATTTACCTATCACGAACAAGTCACTCAAAAACTAAATTCTCAAGTTTACTTTGCTCATCCATATCATTTATGGGAGCATGGATTAAACGAAAATCCTAACGGTCTCATCCGGCAATATGTACCCCAAAAATCAAAAATTAACGCAATAACCCAGAATCAATTAGGAACGATCATGAACAAGCTCAATTTCCGCCCAAGAAAGTCTTTAAATTTTGACTCGTCAGCGGATCTCTTTTATAATTCAATTAAAGCGTAAAAAGTTGCATTTGCTATTTAAATTAGCGAATGATTTATCGACTTAAAAAGGAAATATGATGCTTAATAATTTAGAATTATCAGACTATGTTACCCTGATTGTTTTTGTGCCCGAGACTCATGCGGATAAGATAAGAGAAGCTATGGCAGAAGTGGGGGCAGGTGAATTTGATAATTATAAATTTTGTAGCTTTTCGACAAAGGGTATAGGTCGTTTTATGCCGAGTCAAAACACGGAACCTTATATTGGAACGCAGGGCGTTTTAGAATCTGTTATTGAAGAAAAAATAGAAACTATATGCTCTGTTCGATATCTTGAAAAGGTTTTAAAAGTAATAAAGTTGGCGCATCCATACGAATCAACTATCATAAAAATTTATCCGATATATCAAATGGGATGCAAATTTTCTTAGTACACGACACATTAAATAAAAAACTTAATATTTGAGCAGTCTTTCAAGATTTTTATACTTTGTTTTTAGCTTTTTTCTTTTGGCATTTTTTTATTTTTTCAGAAATTGCAGTTTTGCTTAGTTCTGTTTCGATTTCTTTTATTGTGGGTAACTTGCCTTTAAATTCTTTTGGCAATGTTTCAACTAATTTGGTTGTATAACTTGATATGCCTACGGGTTGTTTGCTTGTGCTTAAAGCATATTCAGCCAAGACGTTGTCTTTTGATTTA
>Ga0105046_10000244_pt1 | contig 70195 bp, 72 predicted proteins | sample MAT03_FD_78385 | JGI IMG/M metagenome (GOLD analysis project Ga0105046, IMG submission 78385) | Freshwater microbial communities from Lake Fryxell liftoff mats and glacier meltwater in Antarctica - MAT-03 (megahit assembly) | ecosystem: Environmental > Aquatic > Freshwater > Ice > Liftoff...
CTCGACCCTTCTGTGCCCGGGGCGGTCATCGCTTCCAGCCCTCCGAAGTCGCGAGAGCGATGGCTTCGCCCACGAGCGTGATCGAGCCGGTCACGATGACAGCGCGGCGTGGAGCCTGCGCGGCCCAGGCGCGGGCATCCTGCATCGCCAGCTCAAACGACTCGAACTGGTACACGGCGTCTTGATGGGTCAGCTCGAGGGCGAGCTCTGCGAGCTCCTCGTACGAGATTGCCCGGTCAGATTGCGACTGGGTGAGGTGAAAGCGCTCGGTGACCGGGGCGAGCGCACGGATGATGCCGGCGGCATCCTTGTCGCGCAGCACACCAAGCACGATCGTTACCTCGTCAAACGTGAAGTAGCTCTTTAGTGCCTTCGCGAGCGCCTCGGCGCCGTGCGGGTTGTGCGCGGCATCCACAATCACGGTCGGGTCGGTGCCGATGATCTGCAGGCGGCCGGGGGATGTCGCGGTCGCGAGCCCGTCCGACAGCACGTCGCCCACGAGCGGCTGGCGCCCGCCACCCAGGAACGACTCGACGGCAGCGATGGCAAGCGCCGCGTTGCGCCCCTGGTGATCGCCGAACAGCGGCAGGAACAGGTCGGGGTAGGTTCCGGCGAGACCGCGCACGGTGATGACCTGTCCTCCCACCGCGACCGTTGAGCTCTCGAGCGCGAACGCGTCACCCTCAACCGCCAGGGTGGATTCGGTCAGCTCGGTCGCCCGCTCGAGCTCGGCCAGCGCGTCATCCGTCTGTTCGGCCGACACAACATTCGCGACCGGTTTGATGATGCCAGCCTTGGTGCGCGCGATCTCGGTGATCGTCGAACCGAGTCTCTGGGTGTGATCGAGGGCGATCGGGGTGAAGACCGCGACCTGACCGTCGGCGACGTTGGTGGAGTCCCACTCGCCGCCCATTCCCACCTCGATCACCGCAACGTCAACGGGTGCGTCAGCGAACGCGGCGAAAGCCAGCACTGTCAACACCTCGAAGAACGTCAGCGGATCTTCGTCGTTGGCGATCAGTTCGGCATCCACAATCAACAGGAACGGTCGGATGTCGCCCCAGTTGGCTGCGAGCGCCCGGTTCGAGATGGGCAGGCCATCGATCACGATCCGCTCGTTGAGGCGCACCAGATGCGGACTCGTCATGAGGCCCGTGCGCAACCCGTAGGAGCGCAGAATGCTCTCGGTGATTCGGCTCGTCGAGGTCTTGCCGTTGGTTCCCGTGATGTGAATGATCGGGAATGAACGCTGCGGGTCACCGAGCATCTCGACCGCGCGGCGAGTCGGCTCGAGTCGCGCACGCGGAGCGGCTTCGCCGATGCGCGCGAACAACTCTTCGTAGACGCGGTCTGCGTCTTGTTGGTACTCGGCGTCTTCGAGCTCGTAGTCCGAGTCGTCATCGAGGTTGGTGCCCTCGTCACCGCCAGCGAACGGACTCAGGTCTGCGAGAGGGTTGTGATCCTCGTCGCCCAGGTCTTCGTCCCGAAACTCGTCATCCCGATCAGACATTCACCGCTCCCGACTTTCCAAGGTCAATGACAAGTACACCAGCATTCGAGTACTGGCCGACAGCCAGTGTGGCGCGCTGCGATCCAACCATCGAGTCCAACGCTGCCTCAGTCTCGGGATCGGCCGACACCGCGAAGCTCATTTCCACCGTGAGGGTCTCGGCGGCGATCGACTCGGCGAACTTTTCGAGAGCGGCGATGTCGTCGGTCGATGAGCCGGTGAGCGCGAGGGTGATGCGATCGCTCACCTCGAATCCGGCAGCCTTGCGGGTGTCCTGGATGGCACGAATGATGTCTCGCGACAACCCCTCCGCCTCAAGCTCGGGCGTGATCTCGGTGTCGAGGATTACGAACCCGCCGTCGGGTAAAAATGCGATCGCACTGGCCTCACTGGCGGCCTCCAACTCGAGATCGAACTCGCCCGGTTCCAGCAGCACTCCCCCCACCGTGACGGTGGTCGAGCTCGTCGAGACCCAATCGCCGGCTTTCGCGGCCTGGATCACCTGTTGCACCTGCTTACCCAGCCGCGGTCCGAGCGCACGGGCGCTAACGCTCAGGCGTCGAGTAATCCCGAAGGCCTCGAGCGAGTGCTCCTCAAGGTTCTGCACCACGACCTCCTTGACGTTGAGCTCGTCGCGCAGGATGTCGTCGAAAGTCGCGAGGCCCCCCGCGGCCGTGACCACGGTGAGTTTCGCGAGCGGCAGACGCACCCGCAGGTTCTTGGCTTTGCGCAGCGCCAGGCCCGCCGAGGCCACCTCACGAACGCGATCCATGGCCGCGACGAGTCCGTCGTCAGCGGGAAATTGCGCGGCGTCGGGCCAGTCCGTCAGGTGCACACTGCGGCCGCCGGTGAGGCCACGCCACAGTTCTTCGGCGATGAGTGGGATGAACGGTGCCGCGACTCGCGCGACTGTCTCGAGCACGGTGTACAGGGTGTCGAACGCCTGCGCATCATCTCCCGCCCAGAACCGGTCGCGGCCGCGACGCACGTACCAGTTGGTCAAGACGTCGGCGAAATCACGCAGCTTCGCGGCAGCCATCGGGCTGTCTAGCGCATCCAGCTCGGTCGTGACATCCACGATCAACTGGTGGGTTTTGGCCAGCAAGTAGCGGTCGAGCAGATTCGTGGAGTCAGTGCGCCAGGTGGCGGAGACCCCCGCCGCGTTCGCGTAGAGGGTGAAGAAGTAGTAGGTGCTCCACAGCGGGAGCAGAAATTCACGCACGCCGGCTCGAATGCCCTCTTCGCTCACGATGAGATTGCCGCCGCGAATCACCGACGAAGACATCTCGAACCAGCGGATCGCATCGGCGCCGTCGCGATCAAACGTCTCGAAGACATCCGGGTAATTGCGCAGGCTCTTTGACGCCTTCTGGCCGTCGGAGCCCAGCACAATGCCGTGGCTGATCACGTTCGTGAAAGCGGGGCGATCGAAGATCGCGGTGGAGAGTGCGTGCATCACATAGAACCAGCCGCGTGTCTGCCCGATGTACTCGACGATGAAGTCGGCGGGGTTGTGACTGTCGAACCACTCCTGGTTCTCGAACGGGTAGTGAACCTGCGCGAACGGCATTGAACCGGAGTCGAACCAGACGTCGAGAACGTCTTCGATTCGGCGCATCGTCGACTTGCCGGTCGGGTCATCGGGGTTAGGGCGGGTCAGCTCGTCGATGTACGGGCGGTGCAGGTCAGGCTGACCCTCGGCGCCGAGGGGCACGCGGCCGAAATCGGCCTCGATCTCGGCCAGCGACCCGTAAGCGTCAACCCGCGGATAGTCGGGATTGTCGCTCTTCCAGACCGGGATAGGGCTGCCCCAGTACCGATTGCGGCTGATCGACCAGTCCCTGGCGTTACCGACCCACTTGCCGAATTGCCCGTCTTTGACGTTGTCCGGAACCCAGTTGATCTCCTGATTGAGCTCGCTCATGCGGTCGCGAAACTCGGGCACGCGTACGAACCAACTCGACACCGCCTTGTAGATAAGCGGGTTGCGGCAGCGCCAGCAGTGCGGGTACGAGTGCTCGTAGCTCGCCACGCGTAACAGTCGTTCGTCGGTGCGGAGCTTCTGGATGAGCGGCTTGTTCGCATCGAATACCTGCAGGCCCGCGACATCCGCGATGTTCGGCAAGAATTTGCCGCCCTCGTCGACCGAGAGGATCACCGGGATGCCAGCCGCGGCACACACCAATTGGTCGTCTTCACCGTACGCGGGAGCCTGGTGCACGATACCGGTGCCCTCCCCCGTCGCGACATAGTCGGCGACGAGAATCTGCCAGGCGTTCTCGGTGCCCCACAGCTCGGTGTCGGCGTAGTAGTCCCACAGGCGGGCGTAGCGCACGCCTTCGAGCTGGCTGCCCGTTACGGTCTTGGTTACCGCGGCATTTGCGGCCTCGGCGGATTCGTAACCCAGATCTTTCGCGTAGGCGGCAACGGTGTCGAGCGCGAGCAGGAAGTCAGCGACACCCTCGGCCGAGCCATCACCGGCGCCCAGCGGCCCGCTCGGAACAACGGCGTAGACGATGTCTGGGCCCACTGCCAGTGCAAGGTTGGTTGGCAGCGTCCACGGGGTCGTCGTCCAGGCGAGCGCTTTGACCGCGGTGAGCCCCAGGCTCTCTGCCCTGACTCCGTCGAGCGGGAACGTGACGGTGACCGATTGGTCTTGGCGCGTCTTGTAGACGTCGTCGTCCATCCGCAGCTCGTGGTTCGAGAGCGGCGTCTCGTCGTGCCAGCAGTACGGCAAGACTCGAAACCCCTCGTATGCAAGTCCCTTGTCATACAGCTGTTTGAACGCCCAGATCACGCTCTCCATGAACGTCACGTCGAGGGTCTTGTAGGCGTTATCGAAGTCCACCCAGCGCGCCTGGCGCGTGACGTAGCGCTCCCACTCCTCGGTGTAGCGCAACACACTTGCCTGCGCCGCGTCGTTGAATTGGGCGATGCCCATTTCTTCGATCTGGCTCTTCTCGTTGATGCCCAGTTGCTTCATCGCCTCGAGTTCCGCGGGCAAGCCGTGGGTATCCCAGCCGAAACGACGGTGCACCTGCTTGCCGCGCATCGTCTGGTAGCGCGGGAACAGGTCTTTGGCGAAACCGGTCAGCAGGTGCCCGAAGTGCGGAAGGCCATTGGCGAACGGCGGCCCGTCGTAGAACACCCACTCTTCGGCACCCTCGCGCTGGTTGATCGACGCCTGGAAGGTACCGTCATGCTTCCAGTATGCGAGAACCCGCTCTTCGATCGCGGGAAACCGCGGCGACGAGGGCACCTGCTCATCAGGCGCGTGCTGGGGGTACGACATGTGGCTCCTGTGCTTGTCTTGACGACATTTCGCACGAGGACGACATCGCTGCCGCGGTACCACCCCGCTTGCCAGGCATCAGCCAGGCCACTCTTGTGACGAATTCGGTTCTAGTTGGCCGCTGTTCTGCTGCGTGCAGTCGGCCGTTCTTCCGAAGGCTCCCCGGTGATGACGGATCGATGCCTGTTAAGCCATTCTAGGCGCGTCTCGCCAGCGCGTTAAGCAGGGCGGCGGCGGTCGCGGCTCTGCTTACGGTAACGACCAGAGCGCGACCGTTGGTGCGCTTCACTTGGAGCGCTTCGCCTGACCTGAGGATGATACCCGTGCGACCCCGACCACCCCAGCGCAGTCCCCAACCGCCGAAGTGACCGATCGGCGGCACGGCCGTGACGACACCCGACTCAATGTCAGCAAGCGCAATCACGAATCGCGGAAACCCGAGGGCAGAGACGACTCGGATCCCTCGACTATCAATAGTGACCGTCCAGTACACAGTGCCGACGGTAAGCAGCACAACAGCGGCCATCGCCGGGGCGTACACCAGGAATACCGTGAAGAGAGACGTCAGCCACAGCGCAACTGCGCCGCCCACGGCCGCCGCAGTGACCACAACAATCAGAACAATCCCGAGGCTGCGCGACGGGCCGATGTTTTCTATCCACACTCCACGGGCTGTTACGTCGAGGTCGAGCGTCGGAACTTCGTCGGCGACGTCTGACGGAGGACTGACGGGTGGGAGCACGAACCACAGTCCCCAGGCGCACGCGATGGCAATTCCGAAAGAAGTCAGCAGCAACGGCACCACCGACGGTGCCGAGGCGGCATCTGCCAGGCCCCGCTGCATGACAGTGGATCCGGCGATGACCCCGGTAACCACCACGGCAAGAAAGGACGCGATAGAAAGGATCAGCTTCTGGTTTGCGGTGACCACGTGTCGCTCGTCGGTCATATGTATAACCGGCACGACGAGCGCTGTGTACAAGAGCACCACCACCGGCGGCAGGATCAGCGCTAACCACGGCGGCCCGAACCCGTCTGCCGCCCCGGACGTGCCCCAGTGAACCGCAACAGGGTTAGGGAGCTGAGGCAGTGATACGAGAACGGCGATCACCCCGGCGAGTGCGATGAGCAGCGGGATGGTGACACCGACGACTGTCATTCGGATGCGGTAGTTCGGGGTCATTTTTCGTAGGCCTCTCGGATGAGGGCGCCGAGGGCGCCAGCGGTGAGGTCGAGCTTCTTGGCTTCGGCGACCAGTCGGTCGATGTGCCGTGAAAGCTGGGCGTAGTCGCGCGCGCGGTCGGCCACCACGGCCCCCCTGCCGCGACGCAACTCAATGAATCCCTCGTCGCGCAGGATTTGGTAGGCCCGCAGCACGGTGTGCACGTTGATCTCGAGGGAATCGGCGAGCTCGCGCGCGGCGGGCAGCCGCTCGCCGCCCCTGAGCGAGGCACCAATAATCTGACCCCGGATACCGGTCACCAATTGCTCAAACAGCGGAAGCACCGAGGTCGGGTCGACGGTCAGGAGCATGGTGTCATCCGATTGTTCTATTTGTACTAGAACGAGTTAGGTTCGGGAATTCTTGGGCAGCGTCCTAGGCTTGAGTATTTGTGACTAACACCAGTGGCAAAGCGCCAACCACTACAGAAGCAATACCCGTCCCGTCTTCAGACCGCTCCGCGGCTCGCAAGGCAGTCTGGGCCGCACTTGTCGGCTCGTCCCTGGAATCATTCGATTTCTACGTATTCGCGTACTTCAGCGCGATCTTCGCTCCCGCCCTGTTCTTTCCAGAGCTTGATCCTGCGGCGGCCCTGCTCGGATCGTTCGGTGTGTTCGCGGTTGCGTTTCTCATCCGGCCCGTCGGAGCGTTCCTCTTCGGCAACCTCGGTGACCGCATCGGCCGCAAACGCACCCTGCTGATCACCATCACGATCATGGGACTTGCCACCGGCGCGATCGGGCTGCTGCCCGACTTCGCGACGATCGGCCTGGCAGCGCCCATTCTGCTCGTGGTGCTTCGCCTCGTGCAGGGACTCTCGCTGGGTGGCGAATGGGGCGGCGGCATTCTCGTCGCCGTCGAGCATGCGGAGCCCAAGCGCCGAGGCCTGTACGCCGCTTTGCCTCAGCTCGGGTCACCGATTGGCACCGCGCTGACCGGTGGCTTGCTGATCGTGCTGAGCGCGACAATCCCCGGCGAAGACATGCTCGCCTGGGGCTGGAGAATCCCGTTCCTGCTCGCCTTCCCGCTTCTTACCGTCTCGCTCTACCTGCGGCTGGCGATCGACGAGACACCCGTGTTCAAGACGATCGTGAAGAACGACCGTCGCGAGCGTATTCCCGTGCTGTCGGCGTTCCGCAAGTACCCGCTCGCGATCCTCGTCGCGATCGGCGCCGCTCTGCTCGGCATCGGCTCGTACTCGCTGATGAACACCTACACGATCGGCTATGGCGTAAGCGTTCTCGGGTTCTCGTACCCCGACCTCGCCCTGGCAACCCTCATCGGCAGCCTGCTTCAACTCGTCACAATTCCGTTGTTCGGTGTGCTCGCCAACCGCATCGGGTCGGCCCGCGTCGTGGTGATCGGCGCGATCGGCACCCTGCTCATCGCGTTCCCGATGTACTTCGTGTTGCAGTTCGCGACCTTCCCGATCCTCGTCGGCACCATGATTATCGGCGGTATCCTTCCGACGCTCGCGTGGGCCGGCCTTGGCGGACTGATGGCTGACATCTTCGGTGGCCCCGTGCGCTACAGCGCCATGTCCATCGCCTACGCGGTCGCCGCGGCACTGGCGGGCATCGTGCCGATTGCCACGCAGGGCCTGAGCATTGCGTCGGGGGGTGCGTGGTGGCATCCGGGGATCGTGCTCGCGATTCTTTCGATCGTCACCCTCATCTCGGCTCTCGTCGCATCGCGCTGGAGCACGCCCGTTGATCAACACAACGACGCGCTGGATGACGAGCTCGCCGCGGTACTCGCCGCCGAACCCGTCGTGCGCTAAACGCCGTTGTCCCGGGCGAGGGCCAGCCTCTAAGCTGTCCCTCGCCCGGGGATACGCCCCGGTGCAGCTTAATTTCTGGGGATATTGATGAGTGACGACACTCCAACGCAGCGATTCGATGCCGCCGCCGGCGACGCGCCAACCGAGCGCTTCACGGCGCCGACTGATCCTGCCGCGCCGTCGGAAGAGGTCGTTGAGGAACGCAAATCCCGTCGACTGATCATCATTCTCGCGTCGGTGGGCGGCGCACTACTGATCGCTGTGCTGATCCTGCTCGTGGTGCTGTTGACGCGTGGGGGTCAGCCCGCGCCGGTGCCGACGCCGACCACCTCGAGTGCGACGCCATCCGCGAGCCCGACGCCCACGGCATCCCCTACCCCGAGCCCCACGTCAACGCCAACGCCGACGCAAACCGTGACGCCACCAAGTACAGACCCGTCGGTTGATGACTTCACCATCGACCCCACGGGAGTCGACTGCAGCAACGGCGACCCCGAGCTGTACATCAGTTGGGATACCTCGCGAGCCGACTACGTGTACTTCGGGGTCGACACCGACGATGCGTCGACCGGTCCGTTCTTCGGCGAATCGCTGCCGGCGAGCGGCAACTCAAACGATGACTTCCCTGACGGGTACAGCCCGTTCACCTTCACCTGCGGCGCCGGCCAGCACAAGTACACGATCACGGCCGTCACCGGCAACGCAAAAGACTCGGTGTCGATCGTCGTTACAGAGTCTGACAACTAGCGCAGAACCCCACGGCGGAACGGTACGGCCGGCGCGCGGTAATTCACCGGTCCCGTGGCATCCGGTGCCAGGGTCAGTTCGGCTTCGCCAAAACGCCACAGGCGCGCGAAAACGAAGACCCTGATTGACGGATGCCCGCCCGACAGTTGCCAGGTGCCCGTGCCCCACTGCGCGGGGTGCCCGCGCCCCTCGATCACGACGGTGGGCCGGAGTCCCCAGTAGAGCGCAAACCAGGGTTTGTGCAGCACGAGTTGCACTCGGCGGGTCTGGGTGGTCTCGTCGGGCATTGCACTGATCGTACCCAGCGGGAGAATGGATGCATGACCGACTCCCTGAGTGCCCACACCGATTACGGACAAACGAGTCTGGAACCGGCCGATCTTGACGCGGATCCCATGGTGTCGGTCGAGGCCTGGGTGGCGTCTGCCGCACAGTCGGGCATCTACGAACCCAACGCGATGGTCGTGTCGACAATAGATCCGGACGGGCGACCGAGCAGCCGCACGGTGCTGCTGCGGGGCATCCTGCCTGGCGGTCTGGAATTTTTCACCGACTACGAGTCGCGCAAAGGTCGCGCGCTGCTGAGCCACCCCGACATCTCCGTTGTTTTTCCGTGGTACGCGCAGCACAGGCAAATCCTGATCTACGGCAAGGCTCGTCCGACCTCTGTCGAGGTAAGCGACGCCTACTTCAGCGGCCGACCACACGGCTCGCAGATCGCCGCGACCGCGAGCCGCCAGTCCGAGCCCATCGCGAGTCGAGAGGTTCTTCAGCAGCGGGTGCGCGACCTCGAGCTGAAGTACCCGGAAGGCACGGATGTGCCGCGCCCCGACAACTGGGGCGGATTTCTGATCGTGCCCGAGCGCATCGAGTTCTGGCAGGGTCGCACGTCGCGACTGCACGACCGCATCCGCTACACGCTAGTGGGGCCGGGGCAGTGGGCGGTGGATCGGCTGCAGCCGTAGCGCGGCGTGGGCGCGGTAGAATTGCCCGACAACCCCACACTCAGGCACCTCACCCAAGACTCGGTGCCGCACATATCGAACCGGAGCACGACCATGTCCACCATCCCCGAAAAGCCTGCCCTCGAGGGCCTCGAAGACAAGTGGTCGCCGATCTGGGATGCCCGAGGCACCCACCGGTTCGATCGGGATGCCGCACTGGCCGATCCGCATCCGCGCGAGAACATCTTCTCCGTCGACACTCCCCCGCCGACCGCCTCGGGCAGCCTGCACATCGGTCATGTGTTCAGCTACACCCACATGGACCTCGTGACCCGGTTTCAGCGCATGCGCGGAAAGAACATTTTCTACCCAATGGGCTGGGACGATAACGGCCTGCCGACCGAGCGTCGCGTGCAGAACTACTACGGCGTGCGATGCGATCCGACCCTCCCGTACGACCCCGCCTTCACTCCGCCGCTGACCGGCGGTGACAACGCCTCGTCGAAGGCTGCCGACCAGCAGCCGATCTCGCGTCGCAACTTCATCGAGCTGTGCGAAGAACTGACCGCGGAAGACGAGAAGCAATTCGAAGAGCTGTGGAAGCAGTTGGGTCTCAGCGTCGACTGGAACCTGACCTACCGCACCATCGGCCGCGAGGCCCAGCTCGCCGCCCAGCGCGCGTTCCTGCGCAACCTCGAGCGCGGGGAAGCCTACCGGGCCGACGCCCCCACCCTCTGGGACATCACGTTCCGCACGGCCGTCGCCCAGGCCGAACTCGAAGATAAGGAGCAGCCCGCGGCGTATCACCGGCTCGCGTTCCACCGCCCCGACGGCGAAGAGGTCTTCATCGAGACCACCCGCCCCGAACTGCTCGCCGCGTGTGTGGCGCTGGTCGCGCACCCCGACGATGAGCGCTACCAGGCCCTGTTCGGCACCACCGTCACCACCCCGCTGTTCGGTGTCGAGGTGCCGGTGCTCGCGCACCACCTCGCGCAGAAAGACAAAGGTTCCGGCATCGCCATGATCTGCACGTTCGGGGACGTGACGGACGTGGTGTGGTGGCGCGAGCTCGACCTGCCTAACCGCACCATTATCGGCGCCGATGGTCGGATCGTAGCCGATGCCCCCGACGTGATCGTCACGGATGCCGCGCGGGCGACCTACGCGGAACTCGCGGGCAAGACCGTGTTCTCTGCCAAGGCGCGCGTCGTGGAACTACTGAAAGAGTCGGGCGAGATGATCGGCGACGCGAAGCCGATTATGCACGCCGTGAAATTCTTCGAGAAGGGCGACAAGCCGCTAGAGATCATCTCCACGCGCCAGTGGTACATCACCAACGGTTCCCGCGACGACGCGCTTCGCACCAGGCTTGTCGACGCCGGTAAGAAGATCGGCTTCACCCCCGACCACATGCGCGTGCGCTACGAGAACTGGGTCGGCGGGTTGACGGGCGACTGGCTGATCTCGCGGCAGCGCTTCTTCGGTGTGCCGATCCCCGTCTGGTACCACCTGAACGCCGACGGCGAGAAGGGCGACCCGATCGTTCCGTCCGAAGACCTGCTGCCCATCGACCCATCGACCGATGTTCCCGCCGGTTTCACGGAGGCCGATCGCGGCGTGACGTTTGTGGGCGAACTAGACATCATGGACACCTGGGCCACGTCATCCCTCACACCACAGATCGCCGGCGGCTGGGTGACCGATCCCGAGCTCTTTGATCTGGTCTTCCCGTACTCGCTGCGCAGCCAGGGCCAAGACATCATCCGCACCTGGCTGTTCTCGACAGTGCTGCGCGCCGAGCTCGAGAACGGCCAGCTCCCCTGGAAAAACGCGGGTATCTCGGGTTTCATCGTCGACCCTGACCGCAAGAAGATGTCCAAGTCCAAGGGCAACGTGGTCACGCCGAAGGGAATGCTCGATGAGCACGGTTCGGATGCCGTGCGCTACTGGGCGGCGTCGTCGCGTCTCGGAACCGACGCGGCATTCGACCCTCAGAACCCCAAGCAGATCAAGATCGGGCGTCGGCTGGCCATCAAGGTGCTCAACGCCGCCAAGTTCGTTTACGCGTTCCCGGGGCTCGATGGTCGGGTCACGGAGCCGCTCGACATCGACATGCTCGCGGAGTTGGGCGCTGTCATCGACCTCGCTACGAAGTCCCTCGAAGAGTTCGACCACGCCCGGGCGCTGGAAGCGGCCGAGCAGTTCTTCTGGACCTTCTGCGACGACTACCTCGAGCTCGTGAAAGAGCGCGCCTACGGCGCAGCGACGCCCGAGGCACAGGCGAGCGCGACATCCGCCCTGCGCACCGCCATCGATGTGCTGCTGCGGCTGTTTGCGCCCTATCTGCCATTCGCGACCGAAGAGGTCTGGAGCTGGACCCACGAGGGGTCGGTGCACACCGCGGCGTGGCCGACTCGCGCAGACACCGGCGTCGACACGGCGCCGTCTGGCCTGTTGCCTGTGGTGAGCGAGGCGCTCATCGGCATTCGTCGGGCGAAGACCGACGCCAAGGCGTCACAGAAGACCGACGTTGTCTCGGCGACAATCGCTGGGCCCGCGCTGCTCATGGCGGGCCTCGACGACCTCAAGGCCGTCGGCCGCATCGCTAAGGTCGAGTTCGTGCAGGCAGACGCCATCGAGGTGCGCGACATAGTGCTGGCCGAAGTGCCCGAGTGAGCCTGAACACCCGGCTCGCGGCATCCGAGAATCACACAACAGCGCGCGACTGTGACAAGCTCGCCACACGAGCCCACTGGGTCACGTACGACATGGAGGTATGACGATGGCGGATATCCGCTCTATCGGGCCCGGCGATCGTGAGCAGTGGGAAGCACTCTTCCTGGCCTATGGCGTGTTCTACAAAACAGATTTTTCGCGAGAAGTGCTTGACGGGGTGTGGGGCTGGCTGATGGATGACGCGGCCCCCGTCACCGCGATCGTGTCGGCCAGTGGCGACACCGTGCTGGGCTTTGCCATGTACCGGTCCCTTCCCGATACGTTCACCGCGAAGCCGGCGTGGTTTCTCGACGACCTCTATGTTGCCCCCGAGTATCGCGGAAGCGGGGCCGCAAGTGCCCTCATTCTCGAGGTATCGAAGCGGGCAAGGGCGCAGGGCGGCGGCGCCCTGCGATGGATCACGGCCGACGACAATCTCACCGCGCAGAAGGTCTACAACAAGCTCGCGAAGAAGACGAACTACGTCACCTACGAGCTCGAGACCTGATGCAGCTCGGCACTCGCTGGAACGTGGGTGGGCAGGCACCAGCCCGGCTGCCTCAGCAGGTCGTGGATGCCGTTGCCGATGTCGAGCGAACACTCGACGGCATCGACACCAGCCAGTGGCGCTGGACCCTCACCTGGCTGGAATCTCGACCGGTGGTGGAACTCGATGACGGCACCACCATCCGCATGGGCCACGACGGAACCGTCTCAGTCGAGCAACCCGACTAACCCGCCTCGACAAGCCCTTTCAGTTTGGTAAGCGACGCTTCGACCGCCTGCTGCATCGGCACCTGGGCGCTTGCATCGAAATCACCGGCTGCCACTTGTGCTTCAGCGGCGGCGAGACGGTCGCGCATCGCTTGCTGGTCTCGCTCTGGGGCCTGTGCGATCTCCGCATCGACGGCACTCGTGTCGGCCTCGCCCCAGTCGGTATCACCGATGGCCTCGAGAGTGGTGCCGGTCACCGTCTCGGTGAGCCGGTAGGTCGTGAGTGAGTCCCCACCCGGGTAGGTCATCAGGAACGCAAAGCTCGATGGCGGGTCCCACGCTGTCACCTCCAGGCCGAGCATGCGCTCCCCCAAGGGCGTCGCGAAGGGACTCTGCCCGCGGAAACCGACTCGCAACTGGGTGCGGTCCTGCGGCATTGACCCACTACCACCGAGCCAGGTGACCAGCTTCGCGGGCTCTACCAGCCAGCTAAACACCTCCTCGCGCGGCGCGGAGATATCGACGGATGATCGTGTTGGAATTCCCATCCGGCGATCTTATCCACTGGCACACCTCGGCGCAGAACCGGGTCACGTGCAAGCTATGGAACGCGGGCGATAATCTCCCCGTGCGGCATGGCTAACCAGCCGTCGTCAGAGTTGGCCCACTCCCGCCACGCGGCACTGATCTCATCAAGATCCGACTGCCCGGCGAAACCCTTGCCGAGGGCATCCCCCGCGAACGCCGACTGCAGCACGCGGGCCTCCCACATGCTCCCCCACCATTCGCGATCGTCACGGTTCGAGAAATTCCAAACGGATGCCGTCGTCGACACGTCTTCGAACCCGGCTTCGCGCGCCCAGGCCTTCAACCGCCGCCCGGCATTGGGCTCACCGCCGTTACTGCGGTGCACCCGGTCGTACACCGAAATCCACCGATCGAGTCCCGGCAATTGCGGATACCAGATGGTTCCCGCGTAGTCCACGTCACGAGCGGCGACGATGCCGCCCGGTTTGGCAACACGGCGCATCTCGCGCAGCATCTCGACGGGTCGGGCCACGTGCTGCAGGGTTTGGTGGGCGTGCACAATGTCGAATGTGGCGTCCTCGTAGGGCAGTGAATACGCGTCACCGGTCACGAAGGCGAGGTTAGGGCGGGTGAATTCCGCGGATGCCCGTGCGATGACCTCGGACGAGGCATCCGCCCCCACGACCGTGCCGGGAGCCAGCCGCTCGGCGAATTCGGCGGTGATTGTGCCGGGCCCGCATCCCACGTCAAGCAGGGACAAGCCGGGCTGCAGGTACGGCGAAAGATAGGCAGCCGAATTGTCGATGGTGCGCCACGTGTGCGACTTGAGCACACTCTCGTGATGGCCGTGGGAGTAACGCTCGGCGCTCTGCGATGCTGTCATGCTTCGAGAATAGGGTGGTGGAATGACCAACCCGTTTTTCGAGCCCAGCACCCTGCCCTACGGCATGCCACCCTTTGCCGACATCACCGACGCGGACTACCTGCCGGCGTTCGAGAAGGGGATGCTCGATCAGCTTGCCGAGATCTCAAACATCACCCGGCGCCGAGACATGCCCACGTTCGAGAACACGATGATCCCGATCGAAGAGAGCGGGCACATTCTTGAACGGGTCGCGACCGTCTTCTACAACAAGGCGTCAGCCGACAGCAACGACTTCACCAACGCGCTCGAAGAAGAGATCGCACCGCGGCTCGCGGAGCATTCCGACGCCATCCGACTGGACTCGCAGCTGTACTGGCGTATCACCACCCTCTACGAACAGCTCGACACGCTACAACTCGACGCCGAGTCCCGCTATCTCGTCGAGCGCTATTACATCGAATACACGATCGCTGGCGCGGGGCTCGACGACAGCCAGAAGGCGCGCCTGCGCGAGTACAACCAGAAACTTTCGACGCTCACGACCCGTTTCGAAAAGAATCTGCTCGCCGACACCAATGATCTCGCGGTGGTGATCGACGACGTCGCCGACCTCGAGGGACTCGAACCCGGTGAAATCTCCGCGGCCGCGGAGGCCGCGAAGGATCGCGGGCTCGACGGGAAGTACCTCATAACGCTCGTGCTGCCCACCGGGCACCCGTTGCTCTCCTCGTTCACCAAACCCGAGGTGCGCGAGCGCGTCATGGCCGCCTCTCGCCAGCGTGGCAGCCGCGGTGGAGACTGGGACAACTCCGGAATCGTGCTCGAAATCACCCGGCTGCGCGCCGAACGCGCCGCGCTGCTCGGCTTCGATTCGCACGCCGCGTGGGTGATCGCGGATGAGACCGCCAAGACCCCCGCCAACGTCGCGGCGATGCTCACCCGGCTTGCCGTGCCCGCAGCGAAAAACGCGCGGCAAGAGCAAGCCGATCTGCAGGCTCAAGCGGGAAGCGAAATCGGTTCCGCCGACTGGGCGTTTTACAGCGAGCAGGTGCGTCGGGCCACGTACGACGTCGACGAGGTCGCCATGCGCCCCTATTTCGAGGCCGAGCGAGTGCTGCAGGACGGCGTGTTCTACGCCGCGACGCAGCTGTACGGCATCACCTTCACTGAGCGGAAAGACATCGTCGCGTACCACCCCGATGTGCGCGTCTTCGAGGTGCACAACGACGACGGCTCCGCCGTGGGGCTCTACACGCTCGACCTCTACACGCGTGACTCGAAGCGCGGGGGCGCGTGGATGAACTCGCTCATCTCGCAATCGGATCTGCTCGGGCATCCGGTGATCGTCACCAACAATTTGAACGTGCCGAAGCCCGCGGCTGGTGAGCCGACGCTGCTCACCTACGACGAGGTGAACACGTTCTTCCACGAATTTGGGCACGCCCTGCACGGACTGTTCGCTCGGGTCACGTACCCGAAGTTCGCAGGCACCAACACCTACCGTGACTTCGTCGAGTTTCCCAGCCAGGTCAACGAGATGTGGATGCTCTGGCCCGAAGTTCTGGCCAACTACGCCAAGCACTATCAGACCGGCGAGCCGATGCCGCAGGATTTCGTGGACAAGATCCAGGCCTCGTCGGCATTCAACGAAGGGTTCCAGACTTCGGAGTACCTCGCAGCGGCTCTCCTCGACCAGGCCTGGCACACGATTCGTGCGGATGCTACGCACCCGACCGATGTCGCGGCGTTCGAGGCAGCGGCGCTCACCGCGGCCGGTCTCGACAACCCCGCCGTGCCAACCCGCTACTCGAGCACGTACTTCGCTCACACCTTCTCGGGCGGGTACGACGCCGGGTACTACTCCTACATCTGGAGCGAGGTGTTGGATGCCGACACGGTCGAGTGGTTCACAGAAAACGGCGGGCTTACTCGCGCGAATGGCGACCGGTTCAGGTCACGACTTCTCGGTGTGGGCGGGTCGAAGGATCCACTCGAGGCCTTCCGCGACTTCCGCGGACGCGACGCCGAGATTCAGCCGCTGCTGGATCGGCGTGGGTTGAACTAGGGCGTTACTGCTGAACGGCAACGAGGTGGTCGGTCAGCACGCCTGCCACCTCGTTCAGTTCGAGCGTGCCTTGGGCAGCGTCGAGGATGAGGTCGAACGCGTCGTCATTGCTCATCGCTACCCGAAAACCGTTAAGCCGCAAAAAGCCAAGGTCAGGTACCAGGAGAGTCTCGTGTTCCCATCGAGCAACGCGTGATTCCCCGCCAAGGAACTTGAACATAGCGGCCGCTTTAAGCTCGAGGGTTCCGTAGGCGTCCTCCCCGAAGGCGCTCGCCGCGCCGCATGCGCACGAAAGAGAGACCATCCGGCAGTGCGAGACGGGCGGCCTCGGTCGCATCATCCGCCACCAGGGCCGACACCGCAACCATGGAGTGCGGCTCGCGCAGCAGTGCGGCGCGTCCCCGAGCCCGGGAACGGCGACCAGCCTCGAACCGATGCCGCTATCGAGCGGGGGATCCTGCCGAACCAGCCAGGCGATTCGACGACCTGGTTGGGAAAGTCATCGACCGTCTGGTTGCCAGCGCCCCGACTTAGCATGGACGTTGTGAGCGGGTCGGTGCCGGGGTCGGTGCCGGGGGCGTGTCCGAGCCGACCCGAATCGTCGACGTGGCAGCGGCGATCCGCCAACGAGACCGCCCGGTTCTGAGTCATTCCTTGCGGCGCCAGCCGATCCAGGCCATAACAATACCCCCGACGATCAGGCCCCAGAAGGCAGACCCGATGCCCAGCACCACAATCCCCGAAGCGACCACGAGGAAGGTGACGATTGCGGCCACGCGGTGACGGGGATCTTCGAGCGCATTGACTACGCTCGTGATGAGTGCGCCGAGCACGGCGAGGCCCGCGACGGCCGTAATGAGGATGCCCGGAGCCGCGCTCACCAGAGCGGTCGCAACACCGGCACCCAGCCCGAGCGTCAAGTACAGAAGGCCGTTCGTGAGCGTCGCTATCCAACGTTTGTCTTTATCGGGGTGCGATTCCGGGCCGGACATGATGGCCGCAGTGATGGCGCCGAGGTTGATGGCGTGGGCGCCGAAGAGCGCACCGGCCGCCGAGCCAACACCCGAGGTCACGAGCGCGAATCGCGGCGACGGATGATAGTCGTACGTCGCGAGCACGGTGAAGCCGGGCACGTTCTGCCCCGCCATCGTGACGACGAAGAGCGGAAGACCAATGCTCAGCACGACGATCGGGTCGAACGTGGGCGACACGACCGTGAGGTGCGGCGCGATCTGCGAGGTTGCGAGCCAACCTGTTCCCGCCGAAATGACGATGGCGATGATCGCGACGAGCATCGCTGCGGGCACAGCCCAGCGCGGCGCGAGCCGGTAGAGCACGAGCCACACGATCACGATCGGCAGAGCGAGCAGGGGAAGCGTCGCGACGGCTTGCACCGGGGCGAGGCAGATCGGCAGCAACACGCCTGCGAGCATCGCGCTCGCGAGAGGCTTCGGAATTCGCGTGATGGCACGCCCGAGCGCCGGCCACAGCCCGCACAGAACGATGAGCGCCGCACACCCGAGAAACGCTCCGACAGCGTCGGAAAACTGCACGTGCCGATCTGCCGCTGCGAGCAACACGGCTGCTCCCGGTGTCGACCACGCGAACGCCATCGGGATGCGCAACCACAGGGCCGCGATAATGTTGGCGATCCCGACCGCGATACACAGCGCGAACAGCCCGGATGCGGCCTCAGCGGAGGTCGCCCCTACCGCCTGGAGTCCCGCAATGACGAGAGCGAACGACGTCGCGAAACCGGAGATCGCGGCGACGAAACCGGCGGACATGGGCTGGACCATGGCGGCACTCCTAACGACGAGTTCCCAGCCTAGGGCGCGAACACGCTCCTCATTGTCGGCCACGCTGCGGCCTTCACCCAGACCGGCAACTCATCGATCGGCGTCACCCGCGAGACGACGCTGCCACCCATCGCCGGCTCGCCCGTGAACGCGTCGACCCAGTCCCCTGCAGGCAGATACGCGTCCCAGCTGATGGCTCCGGGTTCGAGAACCGGGGCGACGAGCAGGTCGGGCCCGAGCATCCACTGCAGCGGGTGGTTCCAGACCTCGACGTCGCGCGGGTGGTCGAAATAGAGCGGGCGCATCAACGGCTCTCCTGTTGCGATGGCGGTGCGTGCGGCATCCGCCAGATAGGGAATCAGGCGTTCGCGCAGGTCGGTGAATTTCTTGAATACCGGGATCACGCTGGGGTCACCAGAACGCTCGGCAATGTTCCACGGCGTGCGGTCGCGCGAGGGCGTGCGATGGTGATTGAACTCCGAGTGGTACTGCATGATCGGCACGAACGCTGCCGCCGCCGCAGAGCGCAGGTAGAGTTCCGCTTCGGGCACGTCGCCCGAGAACCCGGCCAGATCCCAGCCCCAATAGAGGATGCCACTGGCCGAAGCCGAAAGTCCAGCGAACATCGACCACCGAAACGCGTCCCACGTGGAGTTCTCGTCGCCCGCCCAGAATGCACCGTGGGCCTGGCTGCCCGTGAAACCTGCGCGACTGAAGGTGACCGGCGCTTTACCCGCGGATCGCAGCAGGTCGCCGTAGGCCTTGGCGTACGCCACCGGGAAGGTGCTGTTGGCCTCGTCGCCGTGCTTGCCGTCGAGGTAGCGCAGGTCGCGACCCCAAGCGTGCTCGCCGCCATCGGTCTTGAAGCCATCGATGCCGAGTTCTTCGACGAGATAGCGGCGCTTTTCGGTCCACCACTTCGCGGCGCGGTCGTCCGTAAGATCGGGCATGAGACTTAGCGGAAACCACCAGCCGCGGTTGCGGTACGGTCGCAGGCTGCCATCGGGCGCGATTTCTTCGATCAGCACGTTCTCCCGCAGGGCTGCGGTGGCGTCGGCGGCAACCTGGTTGTGCGGGTGGGGGCGCATTTTGATCAGGGGAATCTGCCACAGGTGCAGACGCACGTTACGTGTGTGCAGTTCGTCGACCATCGCCTTCGGATCGGGCCAGGCGCCCTCCATCGGGAAGGTGAAGTCATCGAGCCGGGCCGGCGAGCCGTCTTCTCGCACCTCGTATTGGGCATCGCGCCACACCGTGAAGGTGCTCTCGTCGCTCCACGCCTCGATGACGACCGATCCCACCGGGATCCCGTGATCGCGGTGCGCGTCGACCTGGCGCATGACCTCGTCTTGGGTATTCCACTCGTTGCCGCTGGCCCACAGGCGGAATACCCAGTCGGGCAGCTCCTCGGCACGTCCCACCTCGCCGAGGAAGGCGTTGAGCACCTCGCGCGGCGTCCCCTCGTAGATTGCGAGATCGAGGGCGCCGTCGGGGCCGGTCTCGGCTTCGATCCAGATGCGGTCGGGGGTGCTCTGCCCCACGTCGAACCACACGCGGCGGGAAGTGCGCACGTGGAATCCCCAGCCACGACCGCCCACGACGTGAGCGAAAGGCATCGGCAGGTAGGTCTTGCGCTCGGCGCCCTGGTTCTTGTACTGCTCGAAGACGATCGAGTCCAGGCTCGAGCCGCGGTGGTCGAGGGCGTCGAAACGCTCTCCGAATCCCGCGACGTGCTCGTCAGGGGCAAGGGGTAGAGCGAAACGGATGCGGCTGACCGACGTTCCATCATCGAGCACCGTCACGTCGCTGGCGCCATCCAACTGCGCGGGCCGCCATGCGGCAACCGTGAAATCGAACCAGCGGGTGGCCTGCGACTGCGAGACGAAACGGTAGCGGTAGTGATCGCCAGCGGTGAGGGAATCGAGGGTGATGGTCCAGCCGGTGGCGGCGCGGGCGAGGCGTGCCTGGGCGGACGCGAGGTGGCCCCCGTCGACCTTTTGCCCGCGCGATTGACGCTGGGCGGCTGTCAAGGCCGCCGTCTGGCCGGCCGCGCCGTTGATGTGGACCTCCAGAGCGACATCCGAGACTCCTGCCGACGTGCGCACGCCGAGAGTCACGGGATGGCCCGCGATGGGATCGATGGGATCACGCTGCTCAGTGTCCACGGAATAGGGGTGTCCGGACCCGAACGGGCGGTGCCGGATCATCGTGCTCCCCCAATACCGAGCTCTGCGGCCAAACGCAGGTACATAGCGTGCGTCCACAAGAGCGGTGTCGCGATGGTTCCCCAGCGTTCGATCCACTCCTGGCGGAACGAGGGGTCGAGAAGATGCCGGTCGACCTGCTCGGGCATCTCCAGCTCAGCGTTGGCGGTGCTGGCGGCCCAGTGAAGCTGTGCAAGGGCGCGATCGCGGTCGCCGGCCGCAGCGAAGGCGAGGCCGAGCATGCAGCTCAGCAATGGCCACTGGCCGCCGCCGAAGAACGTGTCTGCGAGGTAACGGTGAACTCCGCCATCAACATTCAGCTGCGAGTCGATCGCTGCGACGGTAGCGAGTCCGATCGGGCTCGTGGCAGGGAAGACCGCGAGCGGTGCGACGACGGAGGCAAGGCTTGCGTCCACGGCCGAGGAACCCAGCCACTTGGCGAGCGAACCATCGACGAGGCCCTCGCTGACGATGAGTGCGGTGATTTCGATGACCGCGTGCGATGCGGATGCCGCGCGGTGCTCATCGAGGGCACCTGATGCTTCTGCGGCGCGAAGACCCGCGGCGATGCATCCGAGAGTCGAGACGTGCACTTCGTCGGCGCGTTCTTCCCACCAGTCGAAGCACGGGCGTTGCCATGAGCTCAGCAGGTAGTCGGTCGCGAGCGCCATGGCGTCGCGCCAGGGTGCGAGGCCGAGCGAGTGTCGGTGGGCGTGCTCGACGACGGCCCACAGCCAGGTGCCGTAACCGTCGAGTTGAAAGTCCCACCACTCGTCGCTTCCCTCGTCACCCGCAAAGGTAAAGCGGGTCGGCAGCATCTCGGAGGCGGCGACCGGGTCGCCCGCCTCTGCCCGCGAGACGATCGTGGCGATCTGCCCTCGACGGGCTACCAGGATGCGGGAACACCAGTCATGGAATCGAGTTGCCGATGCCGCATCACCGTATGCAGACACCCCGTCCGCGATGAACGCGCCATCCCTAAACCAGGAGTAGCCGCGGTAGGCCGAGAAGGTGGGACTCGCTGGGTAGGCACCGGAGGGATCCTGCAGCGACACGATGGTGTTCAGGCTGCTGTCGGCCAGTGCCGTCAGCCGCTCGGTCGTCCACGCGCCATCGGCGCTCGCGACGGTTGTCATGAGTGAAGTGTCTCCCTTGTGGTGCTGCGTGTGATGAAACGGGCCCCGAAACCGGAAGGTTCCGGGGCCCATGGAGGTGCTGGCTTTAGCCACCGATTACGGCGTTGATACGCTCTTCGGCGGAATCGAGAGCCTCCTGCACGGTCTTGCGTCCGGACTGTGCCTCAACGAGCTCTTCGCCAATGATGTCCTGCATCTCGGACTGCCCGGCGGCGACGACGGGCGGCAGCGCGATGCCATCGAGCGAGTCGAACACGGCCTGACGGTTGGCCGGCTTGTCCTTGGTCAGGTAGGTCGCGAGCTTCGCGTCATCCGAGATGGGGGGAAGTTCCCACCCCGAGTCAAGGCGAACGTCGACCATCGTGTCGGACGAGGTGAGGAACTCGGCCCACTTGGTGGCGGCGGCGACGTTCTTCGAGTTCGCGGAGACGCCGACGGCGTTCGAGAACACGGCGCTGGCCTGCTCCGTGTTGCCCGGCTCGACGGCGATGTCCCAGCTGAAGGGCACGTCGGCGACTGCTCCGAAGACCCAGATCCCCGTGTGTAGCATTCCGAGCTTGCCGTCCTTGAACAGGTTGGTGTCGAAGTCAGGAGTACCCTGCCCCTGCTCGATGGTCGGCATCACCGTGCCGCTCTTGTTCACGAGCCACTCAGCCGCTTCCAGACCCTGGGGAGAGTTGAACGCGACCGCGGTCTTGTCGGCGTTGAGAAACTCGCCACCGTTCTGCGCGAGCACCTTGTAGTACTCGTAGAAGCTGATCGGCTGGTGGTCGCCCCACACGCCGGCGGCCTGGTCGGTGAGCTTCTCCGCCGCGGCCTTTTCGTCGGCCCAGGTCCAGTCGTTCGTCGGGTACTCGAGGCCGGCAGCGTCGAACAGATCGGCGTTGTAGTACAGCACGACGGTCGAGAACGAGCTGGGCAGCGCGTAGGAGGTTCCGTCAACCGAGTACTGGTCGATGAGCGACGACTTGTAGACACTAGCGTTGTCGAGCGTCAGGGGTGCCAGCACCCCGTTGGCCTGGTACGAGGGGAAGTTGGAGTACTCAATGTCGAAGACGTCTGACTCGGTGCCAGCCGCGAGGTCGGTTTGCAGAGCCGTGCCGTAGTCACCGTACGGCAGCGTGGTGACGTCAACGGTGATATCGGGGTTCTCCGCCTCGAACGCGTCAACGATGGCCGTGAGGTTGTCTTCGTTGCCGTCGTTCGAAATGTAGTTGGAATAGGTGATCGTGACGGGACCGGAGTCCGCCGGGGTTGAGCAGGCGCTCAACACGAGCGCTGCTGCGCCCATTACGGCGACTGCCGCGGCAAGGTTGCGTTTCATTAGTGCTATCTCCTTTGATATTGGGGTGGTGCTGTGGTCAGTGCTCATGGGTCACTTGATCCCTGAGCTGGCTACGCCCTGGATGACGTACTTCTGGGCGAAGATGTAAAGCGCGAGCATCGGAAGGATGCTCACGACCGAGCCGGCCATGATGATGTCCCACTCGGTGGTGTACTGCCCTTGCAGTCCCGCAAGGGCAATCGGCAGGGTCTGCAACTCGGGCTTGCGCAGAACGACAAGCGGCCACAGGAAGCTATTCCAGCTACCCATAAACGCGAACACGGTCAGAGTGGCCAGCGCCGGGCGAATGTTGGGCAGGATGATCGTCCAGAAGAGCCTGAAGTGTCCGGCCCCGTCGAGAGTGGCCGCTTCGTCAAGCTCGAGTGGAACCTGATTGACGGCCTGTCGAAGAAGGAAGATGCCGAACGCACTCGCGAAGGTCGGTAGCAGCGCCCCGAGATAGGTGTTAAGCAGCCCGAAGTTCTTCAGTTCGACAAAGAGCGGAACGATGAGGACCTGCAGCGGGATCATCATCGTCGCGAGGTAGACCGCGAACACCAGCCTGCGCCCCTTGAACGGCAGGCGACTGAACACGTAGGCCGCCGTCGTGCTCGTGAAGAGCTGCACGACCGTGGTAATCGCGGCGAGCATGAAGCTGTTGAGAATAACGCGGGCAAACGGGCGCTCGGTGAACAGCCGGTCATACGCTTCGAGCGAAGGATTCTCTGGGATAAGGGCCGGCGTCACCGTGAGACCCGCGCCTGGGCTGATCGAGGTGATGATCGTCCACAGGAACGGAAAGAACATCGCGACCGCACCGAGGATGACCGCCACGTGCAGCAGCACCCATCCGGTGCGGGCTTTCGCGGGCATCTCACGCTTTATGGGCCTCAGGGCGGTGTTAACCATAGGTAACCCACCTCTTCTGACCGCGTACCTGCACGAGGGTGATGGCGAGGATCACCACGAAGAGAATCCACGAGAGAGCGGATGCCTCGCCCGCGGCGCCATAGCGGAAGGTGAGGTTGTAGATCTGCTGTACGACCACCTCGCTCGCGCCGTTCGGACCGCCACCGGTCATCGCGTACACCTGGTCGAACACCTGGAATCCGTTGATGAGTGAGATCACCAGCACGAAGAACGTCGAGGGCGACAACAGCGGAAGCGTGACGCTCACCAACCTGCGCCACCATCCAGCACCATCGACTTTGGCGGCGTCGTACATGTCCGGGTTGATGGCCTGCAGCCCGGCTAGCAGGATGACCATCACGAAACCGAGGTCTTTCCATGCAGACGCGATGATGATCGACGGCATGGCCCAGTTCGGGTCGGTCCACCACCCGGGGCCTGCGATGCCGAAGAATCCGAGCACGGTGTTGACGATCCCGTTGCTGGGGTTGAGCAGCCAGCGCCAGACGAGCGCGACGACGATCCAGCTCGTGACGACGGGCAAGAAGTAAACGCCGCGCAGAAAGGATCGACCCTTGAGGGCGGTGTTAAGCGCGAGCGCCAGGGCGAGGCCACCGATGTAGACAAGCGGCAGATACCCGGCGATGTAGTAAACCGTGTGCAGAAAGACCTCACCCGTGCGCGGGTCGGTCAGCAGGCTGGCGTAGTTGTCGAGGCCAATGAACTGCATCGGCGAGATCAGGTTCCATTGGTGCAGGCTGATCCACGCCGCCGCGAGCATCGGCCCCAACACGAATGCCGTCAGGGGGATGGCACTGGGAAGCAAAAAGGCGAGCACCGTGAGGGCGTATTTTGTGCGCACGCCGCGAGTGGTCCTTTTGGTCCGCACCGGGTACGTGCGCACGGCACCGGTGGCAGTCACAGTTCGTCACCCTGCGGTGATGACTGTTCGACCAGCCGCGCACGAACTAGCCGCCCTTGGTCTCCCGCCACACCCTCGGAATCGAAGGGAGTCGCCAGCACGATCGCCGCCGCGCCCTGCGCCCAGCTCTCGTCTTGCCAGGTCTCGACGGCGACGGCAATGCTGCGACGCCCCGGAGTAAGCGCCGACCGCAGTGCGGGCTCGAAACCGAACGACCAGTGTTTCCAGGCCGCCGTACCCTCCCCCAGGATGATGACGATCTCGGGGTCAAGCGTATGCACGATTCCCGCGAGAGCTCGTCCCAGGCGGTGCCCCGCCTCGCTGAAGACTGCGGTTGCTGCCGGATCATCGGCATCGGCTGCGGCACGCAGCGCCGCGATTCCGCTCTGTCTTCCGATGATGCCGCGATCGCGCGCCTGCTCGACCAGGGCGGCCTCGCCAATGAACGCCTCGAGGCAACCGATGTTGCCGCACGAGCACACGGGACCGGTGTCGCTCACCGAAATGTGACCGATTTCGCCCGCTCCCCCACCGTTGCCGCGCAGCACGACACCGTCCACCACGATCCCGGCGCCGACACCGGTGCCGATCGTGACGACCAAAAAGTTTTCGTGCTGGCGACCAATGCCATAGAGGCGTTCCGCGACCGCGAGCGCGTTGACGTTGTTTTCCACGAGCACCGGGAGCGAAAACTCGCGCCGAAGGGTGGAGCCGATGGGCACCTGCTGCCAACCAAGCGTGACGGCATCGACAATTCCGTTGCCCTGCGCGTCCACCATTCCGGGAACTCCGACGCCGATGCCCAGCAGCGGCTCGTTGGATCCCCCACCAATGAAACGGCGCAGCAACTGGGTCAGGTCGGCGAGAAATGTCGGTGCGAACGCGTCGAACGGTTCGCTGGCCGAGCGGCGCACGGTTCCGTCGATCCCTACTTCGACGAATGCGACATGGTCAGCGACGATCTTCATGCCCACAGCACGGCCGGCGGATGACACGAGCCCGAGCATCCGCGCAGGCCTGCCGCCTTGCGAGGGCGAGTGCTCCAACTCAACGAGGAGCCCATCCGCGATGAGGTCTTTCGTGAGGGACGTCATGAGCGCCGGCGACACGTTGAGGGTGCGGGCGAGATCTGCCCGGGATGCCGGCCCGTGCGCGCCAAGGTGCGCGAGGATCGCCGACCGATTGACATCGGTGCGGGCGGTGGGACGAAGCATCATTGGTTCCTCTTTGTTCAGGACTAAATAAACCTTAGAAGGAAGACTGCTCCTCGTCAAGCCGAAAGATCACATCCGTGGATCAGAGCAACTTCCCCCGGGTTCGTGAAGAATTCGAGCGGTACATCGCCGACCTCGTGGCGTCGTGCCGCGCGCGCCCCGCCATCGTCGGGCTGGTCCTGATGGGATCGACGGCCGATCGGGAGCGGGTGGATGAATGGTCGGACCATGACTTTGCGGTGATCGCGGAGGGTGACGCAGTCGAAGCCCTGCGGAACGATCTCAGCTGGCTTCCCCGCGCTGACCGAATCGTCGCCGTTGCACGGGAACATCACGATGGATTCAAAGCTATCTGCGCCAGTGGTGCCGCGATCGAGTTCGCCGTCACAGATCTCGCCGGGCTGTCAACGTTCTACGCGAATTCGTGGGAGATCGCTTATGGCACGGGCGCGCTGGCGACGGTAATGGGTATCGTTAGCGAAAAGCCCCTACCCAACGCGGAGAACACCGCGCAACGCGACATGACAGTGTTGCTCGCCGCTCTGCTCATCGGCGTGGGCAGGGATCGACGCGGTGAGCGCTTGAGCGCGAGTGGTTCTGTGCGCGGCCTTGCCCTCGACCACCTCCTGCTGTTGCTCGCGCGGGCCCTGACGCCCGATTCGGATAGCCGACTCGACACCCTCGACCAGCGTCGCCGATTCGAATCCGTGCATCCCTTGCTCGGTTCGCAACTTGTGAACGCGCTGGCGAGCCCTGTCGAGGAGTGCGCGAAAGAACTACTCACCATCGCCGAGCGAGAACTAGCTCAGTGGGATGACTACCCCACCGCTGCCGTCACGGCGGTTCGCAGCCGACTGGGCTGGGTCTAGGCGGACTTCTCCGCTGCGCGCTGCTGCTTGCGCGCAACGATCGTGGGGGCCGCGTTCTCAAGAACCGCAGCGCGCGTAACGATCACTCGCGCCACATCATCGTCTGACGGTACGTCGAACATGATGGGTCCGAGCACTTCTTCCATGATCGCGCGCAGGCCTCGCGCACCGGTCTGGCGCAGCACTGCCAGGTCGGCGATGGCCTCAAGCGCGTCGTGGTCGAAGTCGAGCTCGACGCCGTCGATTTCGAACATGCGCTGGTACTGACGAACCAGCGCGTTGCGCGGGGTAGTGAGAATGTCCATGAGTGCGACCTGGTCAAGCTGGGTGACCGTAGCGACGATGGGCAGCCGACCGATGAACTCGGGGATGAGTCCGAACTTGTGAAGATCTTCGGGAAGCACCTCGCTGAAGAGGTTAACGTCATCTCCCTTGCTATGAAGGGGTGCGCCAAAGCCGATGCCCTTCTTGCCTGCGCGCTGGGAGATGATCTCTTCGAGTCCGGCGAACGCGCCAGCCACAATGAAGAGCACGTTGGTAGTGTCAACCTGGATAAATTCCTGGTGCGGATGCTTGCGGCCGCCCTGCGGGGGAACGGATGCGACCGTACCTTCGAGAATCTTTAACAGCGCCTGCTGCACGCCCTCACCAGACACGTCGCGGGTGATCGACGGGTTCTCGGCTTTGCGAGCGATCTTGTCGATCTCGTCAATGTAGATGATGCCGGTCTCGGCGCGCTTGACGTCGTAGTCCGCAGCCTGGATGAGCTTGAGAAGGATGTTCTCCACGTCTTCACCGACGTAGCCGGCCTCGGTGAGTGCTGTGGCATCCGCTACAGCAAACGGAACATTGAGGCGTTTCGCGAGGGTCTGGGCCAGATAGGTCTTGCCACACCCCGTGGGCCCGATCAGCAGGATGTTCGACTTGGCGATTTCGACGTCATCGATCACGGCGTCGGCCGAGGTGATCGTATTGCGGGCGCGAATGCGCTTGTAGTGGTTGTAAACGGCCACCGAGAGGGCACGCTTGGCCTGCTCTTGCCCGATCACATACTCCTCGAGGAAGGAATAGATCTCGCGGGGTTTCGGAAGGTCAAACTCGCTCGAAACCTCTTCGCCCGCTTCGGCAAGACGCTCTTCGATGATCTCGTTGCACAACTCGACGCACTCGTCGCAGATGTATACGCCAGGTCCGGCGATGAGCTGCTGAACTTGCTTCTGGCTCTTTCCGCAGAACGAACACTTCAGAAGGTCGGCACTTTCCCCAATGCGGGCCATGCGAAACTTCCTCTCCCCGGCGGATGGTTGGTACCGAGCCTAACCCGATCCGGAGACACACCCCGGCACCGTATGAAGAACCGTGACGGCGCGCCGCGGCGCTTGCCGCAGGGCAGAATGGATGACGACCCAGCACGATCGGAGAAAAAGTGGACTCGAGATGGGCGCGTGTCGCCCGCGGCTCGGCCGCCGCTGGGTTCGCGACCTTCGTTGCGGCGTTCTCGCACGCCGTCGCAGGAGGGTCGGCGCCGAATCCTTTTGCGGTGTTCGTCACTCTCGTGCTGTCGGGTCTCATCTGCATCCTGTTCACCGGTGGGCGACCCTCAACGTGGCGCCTCACTGTGTCTGTTGCCGCGAGCCAGGCGCTGTTCCACGGCCTGTTCAGTTCGCTCGAAACTCCCCTCGTTGCCGAGCACGATCACTCGGTCGTGATCAGCGGCATTCACAGCCACGCGACCATGTGGGGCGCGCACGCGGTCGCCGCCGCCGTGACGATCGTGGTGTTCCGCTTCGCCGAGACGGCATTGTGGGGTATCGCACAGACGGCGCAATTGCTGTTTGCGCGGCTGGTTGCCTACGTCGTTCCGATCATGCTGCCGCCGCGGGTCATGCCCGCCGCACAGCCATTCGTCGCGCCGCACTTCGCGGTGCTGCTCCCGTTGATTCCCCGTCGCGGGCCACCCGCACTTTCCTTCGCCTAAACGAGACTCGCTGCAATCGCAGCATCACTTTGTCGAGCCTTCTGGGCTTGACCTGTCGAAGGAATCACAGAATGAATCGCACCACCCGTATTTCCGCGGCGCTCGCTGCCGCATCCCTGCTCGCCCTCGCCGCACCGTTGGCGGCCAGTGCGCATGTCAGCGTTAACCCCAACAGTGCTGAGGCCGGCTCATTCAGCCTCATCGAGTTGACGGTTCCGAACGAGTCGGCAACCGAGGTCACCACCACGGTCGCCGTCAGCCTGCCGCTGGACACCCCGATCGCGTACGTGAGTTACGTGCCGGTTCCCGGCTGGACGGCCGAGCTGACCACGGTTACGCTCGGCACTCCCATCGAGGCGGAAGACGGAACCATCACCGAGGCAGTCTCAACCGTCACGTGGACCGCAGAACCCGGCTCAGAGATCTCGGGTGGCCAACTGCAGCTGTTCCCCTTGTCGGTCGGCCCCATCCCAGACACGGGCTCGATCTCGCTGCCGACCGATCAGACCTACTCGGACGGCACCGTCGTCAGCTGGAGCGAAACCGGTGAGGATGCCCAATACCCGGTGCCCGTGCTTTACATCAACGACGCGCCTGCCGCCGATCATCATGATGGTGACAGCACGGCTGGCGACGAGGAAGAGTCGCACGACATGGGAATCGAGGTAACCGCGATCAGCTCTGATGACGGGATCGCCCGCGGACTCGGTGTCGCGGGCCTAGTGCTCGGTGCTGTCGGGCTCGTGATCGCGATCGTTGGCCGTCGCAAGAAGGCCGACCAGGCATGAGACGTGTCGTGCTGGCGAGCCTGATCACACTCGGCGCGGTCGTGCTGGTGGCGAGCCCCGCCCAAGCTCACAACTACATTGTCTCGTCGAGCCCGGCGGCCGACTCGACGATCGCGCAGCTGCCAGCGGAGTACTCGGTGACCACCAACGGCCCGCTGCTGGTGCTCGACGGCAACACGGCTGCCTTCGCGATGCAGGTAGTCGGACCGGACGGCCTTTACTACGGCGATGGTTGCATCACCGTGCTCGGCCCGACGATGTCGATGCCCGCGACGATCGGTGACGCTGGTGTCTACACCCTGCGATGGCAGCTGGTCTCCGAAGATGGTCATCCGGTCTCCGGTGAGTTCGCTTTCACCTGGGCTCCGGATGCCGCGGCAGAGCCATCTCGCGGCTCCGCCGCACCACCGGTCTGTGGCGCGACCACACCCAACCCGAGCACTGCGCCTTCGGCAACGGGGCAACCGACGGCCACGGCCGAACCGGTCGCGACGCCCGAGGCCCGACCCGACGCATCCCTCTGGGACGTGCTGTGGATCGGCGGCGCCGTTGTGGCGGTGCTGGCGGCCGGTATGGTCGCCCTGCTGGTCGTGACGCGACGGCGGAAGAACTAGCCAGGGCGGGGCACGGCTTATGGCCGCGGGGGCGGGCGGCGCGGGCGCAGAACGCAGAACGGGCCACCCCACTGGGGCGGCCCGTTCTTTCTCCAGCGGCGATTACTTGGCGGTCAAGGCCGGCAGATTCTTGCGGCTCGTGAGCACCTGGTCGATGAGGCCGTATTCCACGGCCTCATCGGCGCTCAGGATCTTGTCGCGCTCGATGTCTTTGTTGATCTGTTCCGCGGTGCGGTTGGAGTGCGAGGCCAGGGTCTCCTCGAGCCACGTGCGCATCCGCAGGATCTCGCGCGCCTGAATCTCGATATCCGACGCCTGGCTTGACCCCTCGGAGCCGCCAGCGGGCTGGTGAATCAGAATTCGCGCGTTGGGAAGTGCGAGGCGTTTACCCCTCGTTCCACCGGCCGTGATCACGGCTGCGGCCGAGGCGGCCTGGCCGAGAACGACGGTCTGGATGTGCGGCCGGATGTACTGCATTGTGTCGTAAATCGCGGTCATCGCGGTGAACGATCCACCGGGCGAGTTGATGTACATGACAATGTCGCGATCCGGGTCCTGGCTCTCGAGCACGAGAAGCTGGGCCATCACGTCATCCGCCGAAGCGTCGTCGATCTGCACGCCGAGGAAGATGATGCGGTCTTCGAAGAGCTTGGCGTACGGGTCTTGGCGCTTGTAGCCGTAGGCCGTGCGCTCTTCGAATGTCGGGAGGATGTAGCGACCCGATTGGTCGGCGCGTGCGGCGCCGCCGAAGTTGACGTTGTTCATGATCAGTCCTTCTTGCCCGTGGCGTCGAGATTGGTGACCGAGTCGTCGGTTCCGCCGCCACCAACGACGTCCGATGCGAACTCGCGCAGGTGGTCGACAAATCCGTAGTCGAGCGCCTGCTGGGCAGTGAACCAGTTGTCACGGTCGTTGTCGATGAGCACCTGCTCGACCGACTTGCCGGTCTGCTCTGCCGTGAGCTCGGCCATGCGCTTCTTCATGTCGAGGATGATGCCAGCCTGGGTCTGGATGTCGGCAGAGGTTCCACCGAATCCACCCGACGGCTGGTGCAAAAGCACGCGCGCGTTGGGCGTGATGTAGCGCTTGCCCTTGGTGCCCGACGAGAGCAGGAACTGCCCCATCGAGGCGGCAAGGCCGATTCCCACGGTGACGATGTCGTTGGGTACGAACTTCATCGTGTCGTAGATCGCCATGCCCGCGGTGATCGAGCCACCGGGCGAGTTGATGTACAGGAAGATGTCGCGCTTCGGGTCCTCCGCTGCCAGCAGCAGGATCTTTGCGCAGATCTCATTGGCGTTCTCGTCTCGCACCTCTGAGCCAAGCCAGATGATGCGATCCTTAAGGAGTTGGTCGAAAATGCTCGAGACCAATGCCGGTTGGGCCATTGTTTGCGCTCCGTTTCAGTTTGTCGCTGTGACGAATCTACTTGAGGCGGCCTTCACATATCGGGCTGTTCGCCGAGGGCAGATCAGCGTGTTGCCGAGCCAATGTCGGTAGGCGGGCTGACTATGGAGTCATGGCTGACATCGACATCCGCGAACTGATCGCATACGAGCCGTTCTGCGCCGACTGCGGGCAGTGCGGGCCGATCGAGACCAGCGCGTTCCTCGCTTTCGCCTGGGAGCAGGCGCATGACTGCGCGACCGCCGCCCGCGATGGCGAAGTGAAGATCGCGTCGTAGCCAGACCGCCGGTAATTCCGGTCTAGCCGACGGCGCGTAGCGCGAACTCGCCCACGGGGGCGGCGATCGTTGCCGCGCAGGTACTGAGCATCGGCTCAGACATCGTCGGCACAACCTCGACCGTGAGTCCCTGAAACTCGACGACCCACGTAGCGCCAACGCGCCGTTCGTCGATCGGGGTTAGCGCGTCAATGCGACGCTCCCCCGTTACCCCGCGTGCGAACCCCTGCGCGGCCTGAGCGACGTTCGTCAGCGACGTGCGCCCGCGCAACCACGCCGGGCTGACCTCGCCGCGCGCGTGCGCCTCGACCACATCGTGCGCCTCTACCGAGTTCATCCGCCCGTAGAGCAGCCCGTGCGGAAAGACGATCATTGTCGCGGCGAATCGGTCACCGCCCAGGTGCGAGCACTCCCAGGTCTGGTCGGGGTAGCTCTTCGCGAGTGCAGTCACCACCGGCCTGCCCTTGACCGCACAACACTGGTCGTGCCTGGCGTGCGTGCAGACGCAGATCACCGCCTCGGTCGACTCCACGCCGGTCGAGCCATCGAGGGGCACGTCGAGCAAACGAGCTGGATCATCCACGCTCCCCCAGCGCACCGATTCGGTGCCGTCTCGCGCGTCGACGATCCCCCAGCGCCAATGCTGCTGCTCACGTGCGCTATCGCCCGCTCGACGCCCGGTGCGACGGATGGCGAGCGGCCGCATGCCCGCCGCCTCGACGCGGCGCACCAACTGGCGCCCGATCTCAGGATCCAGGCGAGACTGCAGAAAGGCGTGAGCGCCCCACGCACCATCTATTTGCACCAGAAACCAGCGCTGTCCATACCCGGCCGTGCCCGCGAGCGGGTCGTCACGGTGCAGGGAACGGTCGCTGCAGGGCATCCAGCCGGTCGACGTCATCCGAAGACCAGAATGCCCTCGCGCAGCAGGCGACGCGCCACAACAATTGACGATGCGGCATCGAGGCCCACGAGGGATGCCGCACTCACCATCCCGCCGTTGGCAAGGTCTTCGACAGCTCGGGCCGCCTCGATCGGCAGCACGACCGTTTTCGTACGCAGGATGACGCGAACACTCGTCTTGTCACGCTCGAGGAGAGCGTGCGCGCCGTCGCGCCACCGCACGGCGTCAGAGGAATCGAGCGCCGCCAGCCGCTCCACCGTCGAGATCGGCAGCACTGGCTCGGGCCGCGTTGATGAGGCAAGCTGTGCGGCGAGACGACGCGAGACGGGAGCTGGGTCGATGCCCCGCTCCAGTGCCACCGTCAGGGCCGAGACGGTGTCGAGCACGAGGTTCGCGAGCTCGGCGGCGTCGCCGCGCGGTGACCCGATCGGCAACGAGGAACGCAGGCCGGCGTCATCCTTCAGGCTGGCGACGACCTGTTCGACGATGTCCCAGCGAGTGAGGGCCGACACACCGATCGTGAGGTGAATCGAGACGCCACCGAGCGCGGTGGCGGAGTGAATCCATCCGCGCGGCAAATACAGCACGTCGCCGGGCGCAAACGTCGCGTCGATCGCGGCGGGGCCGGTCGCTTGGGCAGCAACTGCTTCGGAGTGATCCGACCACGGCTGGTCGGCGAGCGGATTCTCGTGCACGGGCGGGTGAATCACCCAGTGCTTCTCGCCATGAATCTGGATCACGATCACGTCGTGCACGTCGTAGTGCGGGTCGAACCCGCGCGACGAGGCCGGCGTGATGTATGCATTGACCTGGGCCGGATGCCCGAGCTCGTGAACAAGGCGTCGGGTGAAATCTCGTAGCGGCTCCCAGGTGCGATGCAACCCCTGCAGTACGAGGGTCGCGCCGGCGGCGAACTCCGTGAGCACCTTGTCGGGGTCCAGCTGGTCGCTAACCTCGGCGCCGAACCCGGAGGGTGAGGTGTACCGATGGGCGGCCAGCATCGTGCCCTCGTTGGCCATGCGCACGAACGGGGTGCGCATGGCGCGATTGGCGACGAGCTCGTCGACGACCGCGAGCGAGAACAGGTCGCTAAAGTCTTCGTGCAATTCGTGGGCGCGAGACAGAAGTGGCACTCGGCCCCAGTAGTTCGCCGCGAACTGCTTCTCGGAAACACTGATGCACCGAGCGAGCGCGGCCCGGATTCCCGGACCGCGCTCTCCTTCACTGGTCAAGCTGAGCCGTCGGCCCCGCCATCGTGCCCCTCGGCGTTCGCACCGCCGTCGGCGGTACCCTCGCCCTTATCGGCTGAGCCGTCGGCCCCACCGTCGTGACCGCCCGGGTTCGCTCCGCCGTCGGCGGTTCCTTCGGCCTTGGCGGTGCCAGTCGTGCTGATGTCGTCGTCGTCGATAGCCATACGAGCCTCCGGAAAACAGTTGAGGTGAGGACCCGATCGGGCCCCCACCTCAATGTAACTCTGAAAGTGCGCGGCGACTGCGTGTGGTCGTGACCGTAGTGCTAGGGGTTGGCGTTGCGACCGTGCGAGTCGGTAGCCGAACCGTGACCGTGACCGTCGTCGCTCTCGGGCACGTTCGCGTCAACGAACTCACCGTCGCCGAAACCGGTCAGGGGTGCGGTGAAAGCAGAAACGTCGACCGCCTTTCCCTTCGAATCAACAACCTTGGCCTTGTCGAGCACGACCGCGAGCGCCTTCGAGCGGGCAACTTCGGCGATCATGCCGGGAATCTGGCCGTTCTTGTCAAGCACCTGTATGAACTCGCCAGGCTCCATGCCGTACTGGGCTGCGCCCTGCACGAGGTAGGTCGTCAGCTCGTCCTGGCTGACTTTGACCTCTTCGGCCTCAACGATTGAGTCGAGCAAAATCTGGGCACGGAACGTCTTCTCGCTCGACTCCGTAACCTCGGCGCGGTGCGCGTCGTCTTCGAGACGGTTCTCGTTCTCGAGGTGACGGCGCACCTCGTCTTCAACCAGCTTCGGCGGAACCGGGATGTCGACCGACTTGAGCAGTTCGTCGACGATCTGGTCGCGGGCCTGCGCACCCTGCCCGAAGGCCTTCGAGCGCTCGACCTGAGACTTGATGTCAGCCTTCAGTTCTTTGATCGTGTCGAACTGGCTGGCGATCTGTGCGAACTCGTCGTCGGCCTCAGGAAGCTCGCGCTCCTTGACCGCGATGAGCGATACCGAGATGAATGCCGTCTCGCCCTCGTGGTCGCCACCGAGAAGAGTGGACTCGAACGTCGTGTCTTCTCCGGCACTGAGGCCATCGAGTGCCTCGTCAATACCCTCGATGAGCTCACCCGAGCCGACCTCGTACGAGATGCTGGTCGCAGAGTCGACCTCGTTGTCACCAATCTTGGCGACAAGGTCGAGCTGGGCGAAGTCGCCCGTCTTGGCCGCGCGGTCGACGGTTACGAGCGTGCCGAACCGGCTGCGCAGGTTGTCGAGCTCGTCTTTGACGTCATCGGCAGAAACCTCGACGGCGTCGACCGTGAGCTTCAGTCCGTCGAGCTTCGGCAGGGTGAACTCGGGGCGCACGTCTACCTCGACGACGAGCTCAAGGTCGCCGCTGAAGTCTTTGACCTCGGGCCACGTCTTGATGTCCGCCTCGGGGCGTCCGAGCACGCGGATCTTCTCGTCGGTGACCGCCTGGCGGTAGAACGTGTCGAGTCCGTCACTGACCGCGCGGTTGAGCACCTCTTCGCGACCGACGCGCTGGTCGATAAGCTGCGGCGGGACCTTGCCCTTCCGGAAGCCGGGAATGTTCACCTGCGAACCAATGTGCTCGTAGGCGCGGGTGATGCTCGGCTTGAGTTCCTCTGGCGTAACAGAGATGTTGAGCTTGACGCGGGTGGGGCTCAGCTTCTCAACGGTGGTCTTCACGTTGTGGTTCTCCTGTGGTTGTGAGTGGTCGTGCTGTCGGGGCGACAGGATTCGAACCTGCGGCCTCTCGGTCCCAAACCGAGCGCTCTACCAAGCTGAGCTACGCCCCGGGTCGTGCTGAACTGCCAGAACTGAAGGATCAATGCTGAACCCCGAAAATGGCCTTGGTAAGTCTAGCCGAGTTAGGCCACGTACACCTTGCGAAGCGTCTCGGTAACCGTCCAGACGGTCCGCATGCCCTCGGTGAGCCTGCCGACTGAGCCCGGCTCCAACTGGACGGCCGTGCCATCGTCGAGAAATTCGACTGTGGCCCTGCCCGTCAGCACTACGAAAAGCTCGTCTGCCTCCACATCGCTCATCGCACCGGGGGTCATTTCCCACACACCGTACTCGCGCCCGCCGAACACGCCGAGAGGGGCGGTGCCGGTGGTCGGTGATCCGGTGACCAGCTGCTCCGAGGGAACAGCGTGGTGCTCGAGCTCTATGGCGAGGGCTGCCTCGTGGTCGAAGGTCATGAGTCGAAACCCAGACCCGCGGCATCCAGGCCCCGCAGCAGCAGGTTGCGCTTGCCCTGGTTATGGTCGGCACGGTCGAGCGCCCACCGGGTCGCCTGCACGCCGAGGTAGGCGGCCGGTTCGGGAGGGAAGGGCAGCGGCATATCGCGCACCATCTTTAGGCTGGTGCGCTCGGTGTCCAGTCCGTCGAGGCGATCGAGCATCACGTTGGCGGCAAAGCGCGCCGCGGCAACGCCGAGGCCAGTGAATCCCGCGGCATAGGCGACGCGGTTGTCGAATGCTCTCGCGAAGAACGCACAGAACCGAGTGCTTGTATCGATCACGCCCGCCCAGCGGTGACTGAATCGCACCCCCGCCAACTGCGGGAAGGTCGTGAAAAAGTGTGAGGCGAGGCGCTCGAAACTCTCGGTGCGGTCGTCATACTCGCGACGGATGCGGCCGCCGTAGTAATAGATCGCGTCGTACCCGCCCCACAGAATGCGGTTGTCTGCGCTCAGCCGGTAGTAGTGAAACTGGTTGGCAAGGTCGGCCACGCCCTGCCGATTACCCCAGCCGATGCTCGCCAACTGCTCAGCGGTCAGCGGCTCGGTCATGAGCACGTAGTCGTACACCGGCACGGTGTGCAGCCGGTACCGAGCCAGTAGCGACGGGAACGCGTTGGTCGCCAGGGCGACTCGGGATGCCACAGCCTGGCCGCCATCGAGCGACACGCGCACGGCGTCCCGACCGTCACGTGACACCCCAACCACGGGCGAGTGCTCGAAGATCTCGACTCCCGCCTCGGCGCAGGCCTTGGCGAGCTCGCGGGCGAGTTTGCCCGGGTGGATCATCGCGGTATCGCGCGTGCTCCACAGCCCACCGAGGTAGGTCGGCGAGTCGATCTCCGCCCGCATCGCGGCCGCGTCAAAGAACAGTTCGTCTGTGCCGTTATGAGACTCCCGCAACCCCTCGACCTGGTATTGCTCGATCGCGACCGCAAGCGACCCGGTGCGCTCGAAGTCGCAGTCAAGCCCGAGCGCGGAGACGGTTGCCTCGATCTCGTCGAGGTTCTCGAGCCCCAGTCGGGTGAGCTGGGGCAGTTCATCGGCGAAACGGCTCTCGCCGTTGACCTCACCGTGCGTGAGCGTGGCCTCGCAGAATCCGCCGTTGCGGCCCGACGCCGCCCACCCCAGGGTGCGCGCCTCTACCAGAGCGACGCGCGCAGCGGGGTTGCGCTGCTTCGCCTGCAGCGCGGTCCACAGGCCGGTGTATCCGCCCCCAACGACGAGCAGATCCCAGCGGGACGAACCGACGTAGCTGTCGAACGTGGGGGCCGACAGGTCATCCAGCCAAAACGGGGCCAAGCGGGAACCGGACAGCGCTTCGCCCACCAGTGCGGGATCAGCGGGCTGGCGTTCGAAGGCGGTCGAATGCATGGTTACCCTTCCGCGAGCACGATGATCTTGTCGCCGGGCGCAAAGCTGCGCGACTGGCTCTTGAGTGGGTTCACCTTTACGCCGTAGCCTTTCGCGCCATCGCGGGCGTCGGCGACGATCCGGAATCCGATTGCCGTCTCGCCTCGGCGGCGGGCGGCCTCGAGCACGGTGTAGAAGGTCACGCTCTCCCCCGGCGCCACGTACAGGTCGACGTCGTTGAGGTAGACCTCGCTGCCTTCACTGGCGAACAGGTCGTCGAAGACCTGCGTGAGCTGCCTGTTCTCCGACACCTGCGAGAGCATGAGGCTGATGAGCTTGTCGCTGACGATGAAGTCGTCGGCGTTGGTGACTTCGGCCAGTTCCCGATTGCGATCGTCGAGCATCTCGCTGACGATGTTCAGGTCGACCCCCGTGAGCTCTTCGATGGCGCGCAGCTGAAGCAGCGTGATGAGCGTCTTGCTGTCGGCGCGCTGGGCGTCAAGGTTCTTGTAGGCGAGCACGATGATGTGGTCGTAGTTCTCGACCTTCAGCGAGTCCAGCAGGGTGCGGCTGGTCGCATCTCCTCGGCGGAAGTCGATCGCGAGGTTCGACGTCTTCGGAAACTCGGGCTTCTCGACGTCGGCGAGCACGGTGACGGATGATCCGGGCGTGACGTACTCGTCGAGTTCCACGAGCATTCCCGTAAGCCCGGGGTTGTACCCCAGCACGAGCGTGCTCTCGGGGTGAGGCTTAGTGCTCGTCCCGGTGCTGACGGCGGAGGCATTCGCGACACCGGGTGTGGCGAGAGCAATGGTGCTGTCGTCTTCGGCGATCACGATGAGCTGGTCGCCGGCCTCGTAGATGGCATCGGCGCTGGGGTTCAGTTGCACAGAGCCCGCCTTGACGAATCCCATAACAGCGGAGTTGACGAAAGCGAGCTGGGTGTCGAAGTAGGTCTTGCCGTACAGCGCGGGCTGCTCAGTGAAGTAGATCTCGTCACCGTCAAAATCGAGAAGTTCGGAATAGACAACGCTCAGCCCGCTTTGACGGCAGCTCTGCACTGTGATGCGGCCAATGAGTTGGCTGCCCAGCACCCAGTGAGCCTCGCCGCGGCCGACCAGTCTGGCGGCCTCGAGGTTCGCGGGATCCTGAATCTCACCCACGATGTGGAACTTGTCGGGGCGGCGATGTGGATTATTGGTCAAGGCGAGCGCCGTCTTGATGACATCGAGGTCGGGGTCAGGGCTGCCTTCAGGGGCGATCAGGATGATGCTGCGCGCGTTCTGTGGGTTGCTGACCTCGAGCTCGGTGAGGTCCATCGGGTCACCCGGGCGGCAAATGATCTTGGTTTTGCCGGTGTCGCCAACCTGCGCCCGAATCTCGTCCTCCATCTCAACCTTGTCCTTATCGGCAAGGACGACGATGAACGACTTGCCCCGCGACTGGTTGGCGATCACCAGCTCGCTGATGATTGGGAACACTTTGGTGCTCCAGCCCAAGATCAGCGTGTGGTCTTTCTCGAGCACCTTCGAGCGGCCCTTGCGTAGCTCCTCCACCTTGGAGTCGAAAGCACCCGAGATGATGCCAATGAGGCTCGCAACGATGATGAGGCCGCCGATGGTGATGATGAGCATCAGGATGCGGAAGACCCAGCCCTGGTCCCCACCCATCGTTCCCGGGTCGAGGGTGCGCATCAGCCCGCCCCAGAAAATGTCCCACGGCGTGTAATCCTCGCCGAACGAGTTGTACTTGTCGGGAAGGAGGCCGACAACCACCCAGGTGATAGCTCCAACCACCAGCACGAGAACGACTGTTGCCACGCCCAACAGGGCCATGAGGGCGATCGTTCCCTTCGACATCCAGTTATCGAACCAGTAGCGAAAACGCTCTCCGAATGTGGGCTTGTTCATGGTGTCGGTGGGTTCTTTCTGCTGCGCGGGAGTGGGCTGCACCAAGAGTGGCACAGCGCGACGGCCGAATCGAGGGTCTTTGCTACCCACATCCGGGGCGGTTTTACTCAGAAATCGCGCCGCACTCGGTCGGCGTGGGGCGGCCGTGGGGCGCGAGTCGGGTACAGTATTCAACGGCAGTCGCACCCGGAGACGGGCACGGCCCCGGGGATGTAGCTCAATGGTAGAGCTTCAGTCTTCCAAACTGACTACGCGGGTTCGATTCCCGTCATCCCCTCGAATTGACAACGGCACTGGCCCCTCCGGGGGTCGGTGCCGTTGTCAATTCGAAAGCGGTAGAGCGAGAATGGGCCCCCGCTGAGCAGTCAGCCGCGCTGCGGAGCGCTTCGCGATACGGGTGAGCCTTGCGCGATAGATTTCTGTCGTGGCCGCACCGCGATTCGCTCCCCCGAGCATGGCGACCAGCCCTGCCGTCGAGTCCGCCCTCGACTGGATCTTCTTCGTGCTGGGCGGTGCCGCCGCGCTCTGGCTGGCCTGGGTGCTGTTCCGCGAGAGTTTTGGGTTCGGCTGGTGGCAGATCCTTTTCGTGGTCGGATTCTGGGTCGCGCTCGCGTACCTGCTCTTGCCACGCCTGCACCGCATCCTGACTCACATCTATGTGCCCGACTATTTCATCGGTCGCGCTCGCACCAGCGATGGCCTGCTTGGCGACCCCGTGAACCTGGCGCTGCTCGGGTCAGAAGCGCAGGTGCATCAGGCGATGCTCGCGGCGGGGTGGATTCGTGCCGACGACCTGTCGGTGCGCACCGGCCTGCGGATTGTGCGCTCGACGATCCTGCGCCGCAGCTACCTCGAGGCGCCAGTGAGCCCCTTGCTGCTATTCGGGCGCAAACAGGACTTCGCCTATCAACAGGAGGTCGACGGCAGCCCGGGTAAACGGCATCACGTGCGGTTCTGGCGCTGTCCCGACGGGTGGCCGCTTCCGGGCGGACACCGCACCGACTGGCTGGCCGCCGGTACCTACGATCGCTCCGTCGGCTTTTCGCTTTTCACCCTGCAGATCACCCACAAGATCGCGGCGGATACCGACACGGAACGCGATCACATTGTCAGCACGATCACTGCTGTCGAGGCATCCGTGACGGTACGCACCATCAAAGACTTTTCGTCGGGCTATCACGCCCGCAACGGCGGCGGGGACTCGATCATCACCGATGGCGATCTTCCCGTTGTTGACCTGAACTCTGTGGTTGCCCCGATACCTGAACCGGATGCCGTTCTCACCGACAGCCGCGACCGTCGTCCCGCCGCCACGATCGTGGGAGCAGTTCTGGTCGCCGTCAGCGGACTGGTTACCGTGTTGTCAGCGTTCGGCCAAGCGCTCGACTCCCCCGCGACGGTGCTGCAGCTGGAGGCCGACATCCGTGCCGACGCCCAGGTGGTGGTGCTGATCGTGGCGGGTTTCGTCGCGGTGATCGGAATCATCGACCTGATCGTGGCGTGGTCAGTCTTTATCGGGCGCGGCTGGGCGCGCCTGCTGGCGATGTCGCTCAGCGTGTTGGCGATCACCGCACAGATCATTGCGTCAGAGACCGGCGACACTGCGACGGTGCGCGACAACCTGCCGTCTATCTGCCTCGATGTTCTTGTGCTGCTCGCGCTGTCGAGCGAACGCGCACTGGTATACGTTCACCGCAAACACAAGGCACCCAAGCGCGTCTCGGGCCGCCCGGGAAATGTCGCGGCGTTCTAGGCGCGACGCACGCCAGTGTCGTCGAGGTTAGTCACGGGCAATTGCGGCGACGATCACGGCGCGGGCGTCATCGCCCTCCGGCATCGGCAAAATGGGGTAGTTGTGGATCATGCCGACACCCTCGTGGTAGTCGAGGTCGAGACCGGATGCCGCGGCTAACCTCACAAGTCGGGTCGCGTCGGCGTTCAGAATATCGCGGGTCCCGCTGAACATCGTGACCGGCCCGAGCCCCTCGAGTGAACCGTTGATGGGACTCACGAGCGGGTCGGACTCCGCAAGATCCGCCCGATACAGCGCGCCGGCGGCATGCGTGCCCGGTACCGCCAGCCACGGGTCTTTCGGAGCAATCTCTTTCAGTCGCGGGTCGGTTCCGCTGATGTCGAGCCAGGGCGAGATGAGCACCGTCGCACCCAGCGGCGGCAGTCCGAGATCCCGCAGAACCTGAGCGACCGCAAATGCCATTCCGCCGCCCGAGGAGTCGCCGATGATCGTGACGTTGTCGGCACCGACCTCGTCGACGAGGGTGGCGGCGAGGTCTGCTACCGCAGGGACGATGTGCGCGGCAGTGCCCGCCGGCGCGAGCGGCATGATCGGAACGCTGACGGTCACACCCGCCTCCACTGCGAGCTTCGCGATCAGCGCCCAATGCACAGAGTCGATCTCGAAGACGTAGCACCCGCCGTGCAGGTACAGCGCGCGGCGATGAGTGGGGGAATCCCGGGGCGACACCTCATAGACCGGCCAGCCGGAGATCTCGCGACGAACCAGACCAACGGTTTTCGAGAGCGACGCCGGTGGTTCGAAGGACTTCGGATGCCGCTGCAAGCGTTCAACCTGCGCCAGAGTGCGCGCGGCCGAGCTAAAGCGCCACTTCGATCCACGAAGCGTGATGACGAGCGGGGCGAGCCTGCTCGCAAGGCTCGGCATGCCGCGGATCAGGCGTCGAGGCGCTTGAGCACGTGCACGGGAATCGCAATACCGAGGGTGCAAGCGAGGATGCCAGCCATAAAGACCACACTCTCCGCTCCGACCACGGAGAACGACTCACCCATGATCCACAGTCCGCCGACGAACAAAGCAAGCGAGACGACAAAGGCGATGATCTTCACGACACCATCCTAGCCATGCTTACCTCGACCCCCAGCGGCAGGGCATCCAGAAGAATCCTGTCGAATGCGCCATTCGAGAAACGCGCGAGAGACCTCAAGGCCGTCACGACACGGATCTTGGCGTTGCGCTAGTCGATTGCCTTCGCGGCGGGTGCACCGACCGGACCGAAAGTGACGTTACCGCTGCAGCCAGGCGAGCACGGCGAGCACTCGGCGGTGATCGGTACCCGAGTCGTCCAGGCCCAATTTCTGGAAGATTGCGGTCACGTTCTTCTCCACGGCACCCGTGCCGATAACGAGCTGCTGTGCGATCGCCGCGTTGGTTCGGCCCTCGGCCATCAGCGCCATCACTTCGCGCTCGCGCGGAGTGAGCGAGGTGAGCGGGTCTTGACGGCGTCCGAGCAGCTGAGCGACGACCTCGGGATCGAGCACCGTGCCGCCCGCCGCGATTCTTTCGACGGCATCCTGCAACTGGGCAAGCGATGCGACCCGGTCTTTAAGCAGGTAACCGATTCCGCCGCTTCCGGATGACAGTAGCTCCTGCGCGTACGCGACCTCGACGTACTGCGACAACAACAGGATTCCGACCTTAGGCATTAGTTCCCGCGCCCGGATCGCGGCCCGCACGCCCTCGTCGCGAAAGGTGGGCGGCATCCGCACGTCAAGCACCACCAGGTCGGGCGCAACCGCGGGCAACTGAGCGATCAGCTCGATAGCGTCGCCGTAGGCCCCTGCAACATCGAACCCCGCTTCGTCGAGCACGCGAACGAGCCCCTCGCGCAGCAGCACCGAGTCGTCGGCAACCATTACACGAAGGGCTCGATCTGTCATGCACCCAGACTAGGAGGAAACTCCCGGCCCGAGCGGCAGGTGCGCGGTCACCAGCGTCGGACCATCCGCCGGGCTGTCGACCTCGAGCGTGCCGCCGAGTCCTCGCAGGCGTTCCTCGAGTCCCGCAATCCCATGCCCGGGCACCGCTACCGCTCCGCCATTGCCGTTGTCCGCAACGAATACGTCGAGTGTCGCGCCGTCGTCGCTGAGCGCGACGCGCACCTCAATGTCGGTGGCAGCCGAGTGTTTGCCCGCGTTGACGAGCGCCTCACTGGCTACGAAGTAGGCGTTGCGCTCGATCTCCTGCGGCAGCACGGTTCCCTCGGGCAGGTCACTTTCCACCCGGGTCGGGATGGCGCTGCGCACGGCCGCGGACTCGAGCGCGGCCACCAGCCCGCGGTCGAGCAGGATCGGCGGGGCAAATCCGCGCGACAGCGAGCGCAGCTCTTCGAGCGCCTCCTTCGACTGGTCCATCGCCTCGGAGATCAGTGCACGCGCCTTTTCGGGATCAGTGTCGAGCTGGCGTTGCGCCGCCGCGAGATCCATCTGCAGGCGCACCAGACGCTGCTGCGGGCCGTCGTGAATGTCGCGCTCCAGCCGGCGCAGGGAGTGTCCCTCTGCTGACGCGGCGGCTCCGCGCGACTCGCTCAGCGTGGTGACCTCGCGCTGCAGCGCGTCTGATTTCCATGCCCCGAGCACGCCGCGGGCGACGAGCCAGTGCAGCGAAACCAGGCCGCGGGTGACGAATGGGAGGGTTACAAGGAAGATCACGCCAACCACAAACAGCAGCAGGTTGTCCGTGAGCGCCGGGCTCACAACCTCGCCGCCAACCCGGTCTGCGAGCCACTGCGAGAAGAAGAAATCTCGGTCGTTGCTGGGGGTGAATCCGTCCCAGATCCCATAGGTGACGCCACCCAGTCCGACGGCGACCCACGTGATCATGATCGACCAGGTGACCGTGGTGACGATGAAGTCGACCACCATCACATAAAGCAGGTACAGCCAGTAGTGTCCGTTACCGAGCACCGCACGCAGCCAGCCGAAGAATCCGGTACGGGCACGCGCATCCTGCCACTCGGGTCTTTCGATCGCGGGGCGACCGGTCCACCGAAGCAGCGCCAGATCGAGGGTACCGAAGCCGCGCGAAACGTATAGTGCGGCGATGACGAGCACCACGCCGATGAAGAACGTGAATATGGTGCCGGCGCCCGCCGTAAACAGGCCGATGGTGATGGAAAATCCGACGATCGAGATCGGGAATGCGATGAACAGGTAGGCGAGTTCTTTAGGCACCTGCTTCCAGAGACGCCCATAGAGGGTGCCCTTCTCTGGCGCGGCGATTTCGTGAGTCACAGTTGTCATAGTTACAGGCTGACGAGAGCAACGCGAACAGGCCATGCGGCAGCCACACGAATGCGAGGTGGGGCTATCCCCCGCCCACAGGCCGCGGTTAGCGTTGCCTCAGCTTGCTTGTGGAAGGTGTGGCATGTTCGCGGGGCCAACTTGCAGGCGGTCCACGAACTGCTCGACGAGGTCGTTTTTCAGCAGGCCGAAGTGATGATCGCCGAAGTCATCGCCTCGATCTCGATCGCGCGCTGACTGGAGAAGGACCGCTGGTTGCTCTTCGCACACGTCGCCACGAAGTAGGTTTTCGCGTGGGTTAGCGCCCGTCGTAGGTAAAGCGCCCAGCCAGCATGGTCGCGGCCACCGGCATGCTCCGCAGCTCCTCCGCCGTAGCCGTCGCGGGGTCGAGGTCGGTCACCACGATGTCGCCCGGTTGTCCGACGGCGATCGTCGACCGGGTCGATGCGGCGAGCGCTTCAGCGGTGCTGATCCGCTGTTCGGGATGCCACGGCGCACGCCCGTCGCGGGAGCGGCTCACGGCCGCCGCCACCTGCACCCACGGATCGAGCGGCGACACCGGAGCATCCGAACCGAACACCAGCGTCGCGCCCGCGTTGAGCAGGCTACGAAACGCGTACGCCCCCTCGGTGAGGCCTGCCCAGTGATGGTCGGCGACATCCCGGTCATCCATCGCGTGTTCCGGCTGCACGCTCACCTCGACGCCGAGGGCTGCGAACCGCGGAAAGTCGGGCGCGGAGACGAGTTGCGCGTGTTCGACTCGCCCACCCCCGCCGACCGCCTCGAACGCGTCAAGCACGAGGGTATTTGCTCCATCGCCGATGGCGTGTACGTCGGGAAGGATGCCGGCGGTGCTCGACCGCCGCATCAAAGCCGTGAGATCGTCGAACGGCACCGTGAACTGCCCGCGGTGGCCCTGATGGCCGGGGTAGTCGTCGTTCATGAACGCGGTGCGAGTGTTCAGCGATCCGTCGGCCAGCACCTTGTAGTGCCCCATCGTGAGCAGCTCGCCGAAGCTATCACCAGTGCGCATGCCCTCGGCGATCGCCCGCTCGAGGTGCTGGGTGTAGACCATGATGTGCACCCGCAGGGCGTCGTGCCCGGCGGCGATTCGCCGCTGCCAGGCCTCGAGGTTCCACGCCATCTCGAGGTCGGTGATGCCGACGAGTCCGCGTGACGCGGCAACCGCCGCGGCCTCGCGCGCCCACGCGTCGATCGTCTCGTCGGCAAACGCGCCGAGCTGGCCTTCGACCTCGAAGGCGGCGTCCTCGGTGAGAAGGCCAGTCGGATGCCCGGCGAGCCCATACCGTGCGAGCGCCGCGCTATTGAGCCACACGCAGTGCAGGTCGCCGCTGACGAGCACGACCGGCAGCGCACCGGCGGCGGCGTCGAGATCAGCGAGGTTGGGGGCATCCGGCCAGAGGGAGTCACGAAAACCCGCACCGATGACAACGCCTGCCGCGCCCGCGCCAGCCTCGATGGCCGCAGCAACCAGCTGCGCCGCCTGCCGAGCGGATACCGCGGTCGACAGATCCACCCGCCGCGAGGTGAGTGCCCACTGGGTGAAGTGCACGTGCTCATCCCAGAGGCCGGGGGTCAGCGAGCGCCCGCCCAGATCGGTTCCACGCTCGTCGATGGAGCCAAGCTCAACGATCACGCCGCCTTCGATCCGCACATCGACGGAGCGACCGTTGAGAGTGCCGTTACTGAGAATCACGGTTGTGCACCCGTCGCATCTCACGAGCGAGGGGGCCGCTCGAGTAGTTCTCGCCCGCCTGCAACTCGTCGATGATGCGGTCGGCCACGGCGGCCGACTTGTTCTGGCTCAGCTTGAGTCGGGCATCGAAGCGCGTGACGACCATCCGCAGGCCCACGGTGCCCTTGGCGATGCGACGGGCCATCTCTTCATCAACGTCGAGCGAGATTGGCGACGGCATGGGCTCTTCGAAGTGATCCACGAGGTCGCCGAGCACCCGAAAGTTCTGCTCGGCCGACAGCACCTCGGGTGTGCCGTACAGGTGTGCGGTGACGTGGTTCCAGGTGGGAACGAAATCGGTCGGCTCGTACCAGCCGGGCGAAATGTAGCCGTGCGGGCCCTGAATAATCACGAGCATCTCCTGCTGGCCAAGGGCGTGCAACTGTTCGTCTGGCCTGCCGAAGTGGCTGACGATGGCGATGGTATCGTCATCGCTTTCGTCGAGCATCACCGGATAGTGCGAAGCGACCATGCCATTGACGGTGTTCGACACGAACGTGGCCCAAGGGTTCTCCCTGATCAGCCGCTTCACCTCCTCCCGATCCGTTGTGACGTAGGTGGGGGTGTGCCTCATGCGCGTCTCCCGTCGGACTGATCTACCGGGCACCAATAGAGTTTGCGACCGCCGATCTCTTCCATCACGATCGGTGTTCCACAGACCCGGCACGGCTGTCCCGTGCGATGGTAAACCCAATGGCGATCAGCGCGACTGGCGAGCGCGCCGTCATACGCTTGCGCGCTGAGACCATCCATGGTCATCATCTGGCCGGTTTCGACACCGATCCGCAGCAGTTTCGCCCAGTCGCGCCATAGCGCGCGCACCGTTTTCTCGGGCAGGTTGCGGCCAGGGATGTGGGGGTTCAGCCGAGCCCGGAACAACATTTCTGCGCGATACACGTTTCCGATTCCGCTCACCACCGACTGGTCCATCAGCAGCAGGCAGATCGGTGTCGGCTTCTTCAGCACCGTCGCGGTGAAGCGATCCTCGGCGTGCTTGCCGCTATCAACCAGGGGGTCCGGTCCCAACTTGTTGATCGCGATCTGCACCTCTTCTGGAGTGAATATCTCGCACGCGGTGGGGCCGCGCAGGTCGGCGCACGTTGCGTCCGTCAGAAGCCGCACTCGCACCGCGCCGATGGGCGGAGGAGGAAACTCAGAACTGGACTCTTCGAGCTTCTCCTGCTCTGACATCCGCAAACGAGTTCGGCGCGGCGCCCCGATCGACGAAAGCGAATCCTCGAACTCGGCGGCATTCGTTCCCCGCTGGTTGGTCTGACCGATGCGGCCATTGGCGGATGCCATTGTCGCGTCGGCGGTGATGTCACCCGCGAAATCCCAAGCTCCGTAAATCCCCAGGTGCACTCGCAACCACAGCTCGTTATCGAACTCGAGAAACATCTGTTTTCCGACGGCCTTCGACTCGAGCATCTCGTGGCCGTCGATCTGCGCGGCGCCCGCCGCGAAGCGCCCCTGTGGAGAGCATGCCGCAACCGTCTTGCCAACGAAGTGCAGGCCGAACTGGCGAGCAATGCGATGGACGGAGTGACCCTCGGGCATCAGTCGCCGATCTCGTGCCCGGCTATCAGCCCGGTCGCCTCGTATTCGGCGAGTTGGGCGATGCGACGCGCGTGGCGTTCTTCGCCAGAGAACGGCTCGGCAATGAAGACATCGATGAAGTGCTTCGCCTCGTCGACAGTGTGTTGCCTGGCCCCGATGGAGATGAGGTTCGCATCGTTGTGCTGGCGTGCAAGCAGCGCGGTCGACTCGCTCCAGACCAGGGCCGCGCGCGCGCCCGTCACCTTGTTGGCCGCGATCTGCTCGCCATTGCCCGACCCGCCGAAGACGATTCCGAGACACTCGATGCCAGCCGCCTGATCGGCGACAACGGCGAGCGCGGCAGTGATACAGAAACTCGGGTAGTCGTCCACCGGGTCGTAGCTGCTCGGTCCGTGGTCAATTACCTCGTGACCCGCATCGCGAAGGTGCTGCTGGAGGTCTTCACTGAACTCGAGTCCGGCATGATCCGTGGCGATGTGGATGCGCATACAGGCCAGTTTAGGCAAGCGCACGGCCTGTCTTTTGTCGGCCCTGGGGAGCATCATGGGAGGCAGGTAATCTCGGCACATTGGGGGCATCATGAACCGCACGCCGACACTCATGCCAATCCTCTCGCCAGGCCGACATCGCAGCGCGAAGCAGGGCGCCTGCTTTATGGAGTTCGCGTCGTACCTCGCCGGTGAGCGGTGGAGTGATCACCCCGCCTGCACGCATCCGCTGCTGGCCGCGTTGGCCCGCGATGTCAACGACATGACCACCGACGACGGGCGTTCGCACCTGATACCCCTCGTGCACCGCGTGGTCGGCCTCGCAAGCGACGACCCGGCCCTGGCATCCGTGATCACCGTGCGAGCCGCGTGCGCTGCCCTGCCCGTCGCGAGCATGGAACGCCAACGCGCGATCGCTGCCGGGCTGCTCATCAGGCTGCAGCGAGTGAGTTCACCGGAGCTACACACGCTGGCTGGTGCGGCGCTCGCCACGACGCCGGATGCCGAACGATGGGCGCGCGACTTTCTCGCCACCGAGAGAGTCAACACTGGCCACCCGCACCGCGGGGCTGACGAGGCCATGGTGCACACATCGGTGGTCGGAATCGCCCTCGCCTGCTACGGCCCCGACGAGAAGACCGCAGACGAGCGCTTGGTCGCTCTGCTGTCCGAGGCGATTCGGGATTCCGAGGCACTGTCGGTTGCGCCCGTCGCAGTACCAGCCCGCCCGCTGTCCCCCGCGTTTTAGGCACCTACGCCGGCACGGCGTCGCTGGTTATGCTTGATCGGCGGTCACGAGCCGCCCCCGAAAAGCGAACCAAGGAGTGCCAGTGCCCGGAGAGAACCTCACCCGCGTCGAAGCCCAGCAGCGCAGGGCGCTCATCGACACGAAGAGCTATGAGGTGACTCTCGACCTGACAACCAGCCCGGAGACATTCGCTACGACCACTGTTGTGCGCTTCGCGGCGATTGCCGGATCGTCGACGTTCATCGATGCCGTCACGGCCGCCGTGCACTCGGTAACCCTCAACGGAAAGTCCCTCGATCCCGCCGTTGTCAGCGATGGTGTGCGCATTCAGCTCGACGATCTCGACGAAAGCAACACGCTCGTCGTGGTCGCCGACGGCGCCTACACGAACACCGGTGAGGGCCTGCACCGATTCGTCGACCCGGTCGACCAGGAGGTGTATCTGTACACACAGTTCGAGGTACCCGACGCGCGCCGCGTGTTTGCGGTGTTCGAGCAGCCCGATCTCAAAGCCACCTTCCAGTTCACCGTCACGGCGCCGGCGAACTGGGCCGTCGTGAGCAACTCCCCCACGCCGGAGCCCGCGTTTGTCAGCGACTCCGTCGCGACGTGGACCTTCGCGCCCACCCCGATCCTGTCGAGCTACGTCACGGCGCTGGTGGCGGGGCCCTACGCCGCGGTGCGCTCAGAATTGACCTCGAGCGACGGCCGGGTCATCCCGCTCGGCATCTTTGCTCGCAAGTCGCTCAGCCAGTACCTCGACAGCGACTACATCTTCGAGAAGACCCGCCAGGGCTTCGAGTTTTACGAGACCCAGTTCGATTACGCCTACCCGTTCGAGAAGTACGACCAGCTGTTCGTGCCCGAGTTCAACGCGGGGGCGATGGAGAACGCGGGCGCGATCACATTCACCGAGACCTACGTGTTCCGGTCGAAGGTGACCGACGCGATCAAGGAGCGCCGGGTCGTCACGATCCTGCACGAGCTCGCGCACATGTGGTTCGGCGATCTGGTGACGATGAAGTGGTGGAACGACCTGTGGCTCAATGAGTCGTTCGCGGAGTGGGCCTCGACCCTCGCCACGGCTGAGGCGACCGAGTGGAACGAAGCATGGACCACATTCAACGCCATGGAGAAGAGCTGGGCCTACCGCCAGGACCAGCTGCCATCCACCCACCCCGTCGTCGCGACGATCAACGACCTCGAAGACGTGCAGGTGAACTTCGACGGCATCACCTACGCGAAGGGCGGCTCGGTCATCAAACAGCTCGTGGCCTGGGTCGGTCTCCCCCAGTTCATGCAGGGCGTTGGCAACTACTTCAAGAAGCACGAGTACGGCAACACCGAACTCTCCGACCTGCTCTTAGAGCTCGAAAAGACCAGCGGCCGCGAGCTCACCAGCTGGTCGAAGCTGTGGCTAGAGACCGCTGGGGTGAACACGCTCCGCCCCCAAATCGAGACCTCGGATGCCGGCGACATCACCTCATTCGCGGTGCTGCAGGAAGCCGACCCCGACTACCCCACCATCCGCCCGCACCGCCTCGTGATCGGGTTCTACAACCTTCGCGGCGGCAAGCTGCTGCGGGATCACCGCGTCGAGATCGACGTGGACGGCGTGCGCACCGAGGTTGCCGAACTCGTCGGTCACAAGAAGCCCGACCTGGTGCTCGTGAACGACGAAGACCTGGCGTACGCCAAGATTCGTCTCGATGACGAGTCACTCACTGTCGCGATGGAGCACCTCGAGGACATCGACAACCCGCTCGCACGTTCGATCGTGTGGGGTGCCGCGTGGGATGCCACGCGAGATGCCGAGGCTTCCCCGTCGGACTACGTGCAGCTGGTGCTCAACAACATCGCGGCCGAAACGGAGTCCACCACCATCCGCACCACGCTGACGCAGCTCGCGACGGTGGCGCGCTACTACGTCGACGGTGCGCGCCGCGCAGCGACAATCGAAACGGTCGGGGACGCGCTGTGGTTGCTCGCCAAGGAGGCCGAGGCCGGCTCCGACGCGCAGTTCCAGTTCGTGAAATTCTTCGCCAATCTGGCGTCGACCGACGACCACGTGGCAACCCTTAAGGGGCTGCTCGACGGCACCGTGACCCTGCCGGGCCTCGAGGTCGACACCGACCTCGCCTGGGAGCTGCTTGAGGGTCTCGTGCTCAACGGTGCCGTGGATGACGCGGCAATCGACGAAGCCCTCGAACGGGATGCCACGTCTAACGGTCACCAGGCCGCCGCCCGGGCCCGCGCCACCTTCGCCACCCCCGAGGGCAAAAAGGCCGCGTTCGACGCTCTGGCCGAGAGCGACAAGCTACCCAACGCGATCGTGCGCAGCCTCACCATGGGCTACACGCACGTGAACGACCCTGAGTCGCTCGAGCAGCTGATTGAGCCGTATTTCTCGAGCCTCACCGACATCTGGTCGAACCGCAGCTACAAGATCGCGGAGACCTTTGTGATCGGCCTCTACCCGTCACCGCTGGTCTCGCAGAAGCTGGTCGACGCCACCACCGCATGGCTCGACGCGAATCAGGATGCGCCGGCGCTGCGCCGCCTCGTGATCGAGAACCTCGCCGGAGTGGAGCGCGCCCTCAAGGCGCAGGCGCGCGACCGCGCTTAGGGCTGCGGGGGGTTTGCTCAGCACCTCTCGCTAGGCTTGATCCTCATGGATGCATTCACCTGGGACGGGTTTTGGGCGAACCTCGCCGTATTCCTGCAGTTCTGGGCGAAGCCGATTTCGGTCGCACTGATCATTATCGGCTCGATCATCATCCGCTGGATCCTGCTGAGGGTTATCAAGCGCGTGGTGTCCCGAGTTGTCAGCGGCGTGAAGAAGAAGCACAACGTCGACGACACACGTGAGCTCTCGGCATCCCCCCTCGCTGCGGTTCGCACGGTGCAGCGCACCCGCTCGCTGGGCAGTGTGCTGGGCAACGCCGTGACCGGTGGCATCGTGGTCATCGCGATTCTACTGATCTTCAACGCGTTGGTTCCGGATGCCACGGGTGCCTTCGCGCTGATAACCGCGGCCGTCGGCGCAGGGCTGGGTTTCGGCGCGCAAAACATCGTGAAAGACGTGCTCAACGGCATGTTCATGGTGGGCGAAGACCAGTTGGGGATCGGCGATGTTGTGGACCTCGGACCGGCGACCGGCGTGGTCGAAGATGTCGGCATCCGGATCACGCAGGTGCGCGACGTCAATGGAACGCTCTGGTTCGTGCGAAACGGCGAGATCGTGCGCCTCGGAAACATGTCGCACGGGTGGGCGCGGGTGATCATTGACCTCGCTGTGCCCTACGACTCAGACGTCGACGCGATTCAGGATCGGTTGCTCGCCGTCGCAACCGAGCTCGCCGAGAGCCCCAAGTGGCGGTATCGCGTTGTCGAGAAGCCGGCTCTGTGGGGCATAGAGTCGATCTCGGCTGAGGCGATCGTGATGCGATTGGTCGTGAAAACTCGGTCGTCGGCGAAGGATGATGTGGCGCGCGAATTGCGCTGGCGAATCAAAAAGGCCCTCGATGAGATGGGGGTCCGCCTGCCCGCGCTGAACTCGATCGTGCTCAGCGGATTCGACGGAGCCGCGGGCCTGCGCAGCAGCAAGGTACAGCGCGCTAAGGCAGCACCGCTGGGTGCACCTCCCCTGCAGAAGCCGAAGAAAGTGGACGGGGCAAGCGAATGAGCGGCGAGCGCGAGCCCAATCCCGTCACCCTGCGCATGAGCGCCGGCGGTGAAGCGGTGCAGGGCAACTTCTGGCAGCAGGTGGGTGGCCGGGCGACCTTTGAGAAGCTCGTGCGCGCCTTCTACGACGGCGTCAAAGACGACGAAGTGCTGCTGCCGATGTATCCGGAGCAACCCGACCTGGAAGGCGCAATTCAGCGTCTCACCGGGTTTCTCGAGCAGTACTGGGGAGGCCCGGCGACATACAGCGAAGAACGCGGGCACCCACGCCTGCGTATGCGTCACATGCCCTTTAAAGTGAATCCGGATGCCCGCGACCGATGGTTGTCGCACATGCGGGCCGCGCTGGACACCCTCGCCCTGCCGCCCCTGTACGACGCGACCCTGTGGGCCTATCTTGAGCGCGCGGCGCACGCCATGGTCAACACATTCGACGAGTAGCTAGAGAAACCGAGCCATTCGTGCGGCGGGTCGGGCTGTCGCGGCGCAGGCATTAGCTGCGCTCGATAGAGTCACAGCATGAGCAATGTGACCCCAGGAGCTATCCCCGCCGGCTGGTACGCCGACCCCGCAGGATCCACGAAGATGCGCTGGTGGGACGGCACTCAATGGACGGAAAGCTTCCAGGAGCCTTACTCGACGGCGGCCTCAATCGCGGCGCTTAAGGCTCCGGAAGGCACCAAGCCCTACACCGTATGGATCTGGCTTATCGTCTTCCTGCCGCTGCTGTCGCTGCTGTCGTACTTACTGATCGACTGGAGTCAGTTGCTTGTAGTTGATCTCGACAACCCCGGAGCAACGACACAAGCCCAGTTCGCCATGATGTCCTCGCCCGGCTATGTCCTCAGCCAGGTGGGTGGATATCTCATCTACGGCCTGATTGTGCTTTTCGCATTCTTTGACTACCGAGCGCTGCAAGCCGCAGGTGTTCCCAAGCCGTTCCACTGGGCGTTCGCATTTCTCAGCATCGTCTACCCGATCGGTCGGTCGGTTGTCGTGCATCGGCGCACCGGCCACGGTCTCGCTCCGATGTGGATCACCATCGGAATTGTCGTGGTGGGGTTCATCATCGGCATCGTGACGGCCGCCGTCATCATGTCGAGCCTTTTTTCGACGATTCAAGACCAGATTCCGCGAGGCTAGCGCGCGAGTGACCAGGCGCGGCGCTTCACGAGCACGTGGCCGCGCTTGGTCGTGAGCCTCGTCCAGGGGCCGGATTCGTAAATCGACACGGCATCACCCTCGGCCAGAAAACCCAGGCTCAGTGCGGCAAACGCGGCTCCCGCCGGCACATAGTCGAGGCCGTCGATCGCCCGGCCCCAGATCTCTGTGCGCACGCGATGCACGATCTGCTCACCGGTGCCGTCGGGAATCGCGGCCGCGACCTCGTCGATGCCCGCTCGGGCCACGGCATCCAGAACGTTCCATTCGGTGGACGGCAGGGGGCTCCAGCCGCCGCGCGGAGGCGAGATCGCCGCCCACGTGACGGTATTGACCTCCATCGGCAGCGACACCGTTACGGGCTCGGTCGGGTCTTGGGCGGCCGCAGCGGCCAGAAGCCCCTCGACCCGCATCAGCAACGACCGCACGGGAACGACAGCGTCGAAGGCATCCTGATCGGTCAATGCGAACGTGCGCAGCCCCAGCACCGTTGGGCTCTCGTCGAGAAGGCCGGCCGGATGCAACACCGAGACGTAGACCGCCAACACCCCCGAACCGGCAATCAGACGAACGGAGCCATCTTCCACACGAACGGCACGTCCGAGAAAAACATGAAGGTCGCCGAGGGCAAGCGAGTCGACGAGAGTGAATGTACGGGTCATGGGTCTTCTAAACTACAGGGCATGAGCGATCCGCTGTCTGGTTTCCTGGCCGCCCTCGACCTCACCGACACGGGCGCACGAACCAACGAAGACATCTTCACCGGCCCCAGCCAATGGATGCCGCTAGGTCGGGTATTTGGCGGTCAGGTGCTCGCGCAGTCCCTCGTCGCCGCGCAACGCACGATTGCTGAGGATCGCACCGTTCACTCGATGCACGGATACTTCCTGCGTCCGGGCCAGGTCGACAAACCCATCACGTTCTCTGTGGATCGCATCCATGACGGGCGATCGTTCTCCACGCGCCGCACACAGGCCTACCAGGACGGCCTTCCGATCCTCTCGGCGATAATGTCGTTCCAGGACGACGACACGGGCCTCGAGCACCAGGTCAACATTCCCGCTGACCTGCCCCAGCCCGAAGACCTGCCGAGCGTCGAAGAGTCACTCGGAAACATCGATCACGCAGTCGCGCGATTCTGGGCCACCGAGCGCCCATTCGACATGCGACACATCCCCTCTCCCGTGTACCTCACGGTCGAGGGCTCGCACGTCGCCCACCAGGCGGTCTGGCTCAAGTGCATCGGAATGCTGCCCGACGACCCCAACCTGCACCGCGCGGCTCTCGCCTATGCAAGCGACTACTCGATCCTCGAGCCGATCCTGCGCCGACACGGGATTGCCTGGGCCACCCCCGGCTTGAAGGCCGCGAGCCTCGACCACGCCATGTGGTGGCATCGGTACGGCCGGGTCGACGAGTGGATGCTGTACGTGCAGGAGTCTCCCAACGCGATCGGTGGGCGTGGGCTCTCGCTCGGACGCATCTACAGTCGCGATGGTCGCCTTCTCGCCAGCGTGGCTCAGGAGGGCATGGTGCGGGTACCTCAGGCCTGACGGCCGACGTTTAGCCGCGCTTGGTGAACGCGACCGGCTCTTCGACGTAGGCGTCCCACAAATCGCGCAGTTCTTCACGGATGCGTTCTGGTCGCCCCGTAGCCGCGGTCACCATCACGAGCGTGGTTGCGGCCTTGGTGAACAACACGCGCGGGGCAACTCCCACCGGCGAGTAGAGCTCGTAGCAGATCTCCAGGCTGGCGCCGCCGATACGTCCGATCCACATCTCGATATCGATGGGGGCCCGCATGTATGGGATGGGAGCGAGGTACTCGACCTCTTGCCGTGCGATCAGGCTGATCGTCTCAGCGCCCGGACGGGCATCCAGAACCGCGGTTACCGCGCCCGGCGCGGAGCCATCATCGGGACGCCAGAACGCCTGGATACGCGCCTCTTCGAGCAGGCGCAGCATCTCGGCGTTGTTGACGTGGGCGTACGCGTCGAAATCGCTCCAGCGGAGCGGGATCTCGATGTGCAGTCGCGTCACTAGTCTCTCGTGAGCTTGCGGTATGCGCTGCGGTGGGGCTTAGCCGCGTCGGGGCCCAGACGCTCGATCTTGTTCTCTTCGTAGGACTCGAAGTTTCCCTCGAACCAATACCACTGGGCTGGATTAGCTTCGGTGCCCTCCCAGGCAAGGATGTGCGTGGCGATTCGGTCGAGGAACCACCGATCGTGAGTGATGACCACGGCGCAACCAGGGAACTCGAGAAGAGCGTTTTCGAGACTGCCCAGAGTTTCGACGTCGAGGTCGTTGGTGGGCTCATCGAGCAGCAACAGGTTGCCGCCCTGCTTGAGGGTAAGGGCGAGATTGAGTCGGTTGCGCTCACCACCGGAGAGCACCCCCGCCTTCTTCTGCTGGTCGGGACCCTTGAAGCCGAACTGGCTCACGTAGCCCCGCGACGGGATCTCGGTCTTACCGACCTTGATGTAATCCTGTCCATCAGAGACGACCTCCCAGAGCGTCTTGTTGGGGTCGATGCCGCCACGGTTCTGGTCGACATACGAGATGTCTACCGTCTCACCGATCTTCAGGTCTCCCGAGTCCAGCGGCTCAAGGCCCGTGATGGTCTTGAAGAGCGTGGTCTTTCCCACGCCGTTGGGGCCAATGACGCCAACGATTCCGTTGCGCGGAAGGGTGAAGCTGAGCCCGTCGATGAGGATGCGATCCTCGAAACCCTTCTTTAGTCCCTTGGCGTCGATCACTTGCGAGCCGAGTCGAGGCCCTACTGGGATAACCAACTCTTCGAAATCGAGAACGCGAGTCTTTTCTGCCTCGTTGACCATCTCCTCGTAGCGCGCCAGACGAGCCTTCGACTTGACCTGGCGGCCCTTGGCATTGCTGCGCACCCACTCGAGCTCCGACGACAAGCGCTTGGCCAGCTTGGCATCCTTCTTGCCCTGGATGTTGAGACGCTCACCCTTCTTCTCGAGGTAGGTCGAGTAGTTGCCCTCGTACGGGTAGAGGTGCCCGCGGTCGACTTCGGCGATCCACTCGGCAACGTGATCGAGAAAGTACCGGTCGTGAGTGACGGCAAGCACGGCACCGGGATACTTGGCGAGGTGCTGTTCAAGCCACAACACACTTTCGGCGTCGAGGTGGTTGGTTGGCTCGTCGAGCAGCAGCAGGTCCGGCTTCTGCAGCAACAGCTTGGTCAGCGCCACGCGGCGCTTTTCGCCACCAGAGAGGTTCGCGACGGTTGAGTCACCGGGGGGCGTGCGCAGGGCGTCCATCGCCTGCTCGAGCTGGGAGTCGAGGTCCCACGCGTCGGCGGCGTCGATCTCTTCTTGCAGCGTTCCCATTTCGGCCAGAAGGGCGTCGAAGTCAGCGTCGGGTTCAGCCATCTCGAGCCCGATAGCGGAGTGGCGATCAACCTTGTCTTTGATGTCGCGAACGCCGTCTTGCACGTTCTCGAGCACGGTCTTCGTTTCGTCAAGCTCGGGCTCCTGCATCAGAATGCCCACACTGTAACCGGGGCTCAACCGTGCTTCGCCGTTGGACGGCGTGTCGAGGCCGGCCATAATCTTCAGGATCGTTGACTTACCAGCGCCGTTGGGACCGACGACGCCGATCTTCGCGCCCGGGTAGAACGACATGGTGACGTCGTCGAGAATCAGCTTGTCGCCGACCGCCTTGCGGGCGCGCACCATCGAGTAAATAAATTCGGCCATGGCTCCAGTCTAGGCAACCGATGAGTGACGACCGGCCCTTGGCTGCGCTCGCTACGGAAGCTATCCCGCTGCCCTAAAAGTCGATGGGACGGGTAAGGCCGATCAGACACTTGCCGGTTCCAAGCACGGGTGCAATCACTCCGGTGTAGCCCTGGCCGCTGGTCTGCCCGATCAGGCACTCCTCTTTGATCTTCACCGAGAACACGATCGAGTCGACGGCTATCCCCAGCGCGGTGACGTCGGGTGTGACCTCCATGTCGGCTTTGGTGAAGCCGTTGGCAACGAGATTATTGATGAGCTCCTCACCAGTACCGATTCCACGCTGCGCAAAGTAGGCCGCGTTGAGCATGTCGAAAAATGGCTTGTTTGCTTCGGCATCCTGCCCGGGACGGATGACGGGGGTCGCGGTGGGCTTCGGCGACGGCGAACCTGTTGCGGTCGGACCGTACGTCGGCACTGGCATTGGCGCACCACCAATGCAACCGGCGAGCGCGGCCAACACAATCGCGGAGCCGATGGCAGCGAGCCCAACACGGTGAGTACGATTCGCCATCGTGGTTCCCTCCGTCGGCGCAGGATGCAGCCGGTCAGGGAGATTCTAGGGCGATGGCGACGAGCAAAGCTGTTAGAACGGCGGCTCGGACTGCGCGTCAACTAACTCCGGGGTTACCAATCCATCGGTTGCGTCGGCGGGCGGCGTCCACTCGGTAGCAGGTTCCGGCTCGGCAGCTGGTTGCTGCGTCGGCGCCATGCTGGTGATGATACTGCGAGTGAAGCTCGAGGATCCCCAGGCCAAATCGTGCCCGAGCGAATCGGCCTCGACGTCGACGTTGAGGCCGGAGCGCTCGCCGTTATTCCACTCCCGGATGCGCAGCCTGCCGGTCACAAGAATGCGCTCGCCCTTTTTCAGCGAACTCGCCGCGTTCGCGGCCAGGTGTCGAAAGGTGGTGATGGTGTACCAGTTCGTGTCCCCGTCAATCCATTTCTGGGCGCTCCGGTCGTACCGTCGTTGGGTCGATGCCAGCCGGAATGACGTAATTGGCAAACCCTCACTGGTGACGATGTGACGAGGTTCCGTTGCGACGAGCCCCGTGATGGTAATGGTGTCGGTCATTCTCTTCTCCCTAAATCCTGTGGTCGGACCCCGGGTGCGGCGCTCGTGCCGGTTTGGCCGCCCCGGGATCCGGTGAAGAGATTCTGTCGCGGGGTCGAACGACGACGAGGCCGGGACGACCACACTGTGGGATCGCCCTGCCTTGCAGCACCGGTGGAGAAGGGGTGGCGTTAATGCTCCCGAAACTCCGGCCATTCGGCGCCCGGAAGCAGGCTCGCGTGTAGTGCGCTTTTTGCCACTCCGAGACTGGGATAGACGGCACGGAAGTCGTCGTCCGCAATAAGCCGGAACGTGAAGCCGTTCTGAACCCGGTGGATAGACCCCACAGCTCCCGCGGGGCCGAAAGCCACCCAGGTCTGCCCGGTCAGTGTCATGTCGCTCATCGTTGAGTTACCTTTCTCTGCCCTCTCGACGATACGCCGAGAAGGCGAGCACCGGAACCGGCTCTAGGCTTGCAGGTATGCCTTACGAAGCCAGCACTGCCCGTTATGAATCCGCAGAGTACGCGAGGGTAGGACGCAGCGGACTGAAGCTCCCCCGAGTCTCACTCGGTCTCTGGAACAACTTCGGCGACGACAAACCTCTCGACACGCAGCGCGCGATTCTGCGCCGCGCCTTCGACCTCGGTGTGACCCACTTTGACCTTGCCAACAACTACGGTCCGCCCCCCGGATCGGCAGAGAGCAACTTCGGCTCGATTTACGCCCAGGACTTCCTGGCGTACCGCGACGAGATCGTTGTCTCGTCGAAGGCGGGCTACGACATGTGGAGCGGTCCGTACCAGGAGTGGGGATCCCGCAAGTACGTGCTTTCGTCGCTCGACGCGAGCCTGAACCGCACCGGACTTGAGTATTTCGACATCTTCTACTCGCACCGCCCGGATCCCGAGACGCCGATCGAAGAAACGATGGGCGCCCTCGCAACCGCTGTGCATTCGGGCAAGGCGCTCTACGTTGGCATCTCCAATTACAGCCCGGAGCAGACTCGCTCGGCGTATGCGGCGCTCGCCGAGCACAAGGTCCCGCTTCTCATTCACCAGCCCCGCTACAGCATGTTCGACCGTCATATCGAAGAGGACGGCCTGTTTCCGGTGCTTGATGAGTTGGGTGTGGGCAGCATCGTGTTCTCGCCCCTGGCGCAGGGATTGCTCACGGATCGCTACCTGAACGGCATTCCCGCTGACTCCCGCGCCGCCGAGGGTCGCTCGATGAACGAGAGCAACATCTCTGGCGAGTACCTCGACCGGGCGCGCGCCCTCGACGCAATCGCCAAAGAACGCGGTCAAAGTCTTGCCCAGTTGGCGCTCTCGTGGGTGCTCCGCGTTCCCGAGGTGACGTCGGCCCTCATCGGCGCATCTAGTGTTGCGCAGCTCGAGAACAACATCGCTGCCCTGGACTTTCCGGTGCTCACCGCAGACGAGATCGACGCCATCGAGCCCCACGCCGTGCACGGCACCGGCTCCGGCCGCTAGCGCAAGTGGGATACGTCTTCGGGCTGATCGCCGCCCTGCTGTTCGGGGCAAATGGCAGTGTCACCAAAGTCGTACTCGACAACGGCCTCAACCCCACGCAGGTCACGCAACTGCGCACGCTCGGCACCTTTATCATCGCTGGCGCTGTACTGCTGCTGATTGACCGGTCGGCATTCCGCATCCCGCCGAAGCAAATCGCGGTAATGGCAGTGCTCGGTGTGGTCGGCGTCGCGCTGCTGCAAGCGACCTATGCCTTTGCGATCAAACTGCTTCCGGTGGGAATCGCGCTGCTGTTCGAGTACCTTGCCGTGTTGATTGTGGCGCTCGTGGCGTTCTTCTTTCTCAAAGAGAAGGTGCGGGCCCGACTCTGGGTGGCGATCGGCCTCGTGCTGGTGGGCATGGCCGTCGTCAGCCAAATTTGGGCATCGTCACTCGACCCGGTTGGCGTGCTCTTCGCGCTGGCGGCCGCGGCAACCCTCGCCACCTACTTTCTCATCGGCGAACGACAGGTCACCGCGACATCCCCACTCGCGGTCGCTTTCTGGACGAGCGGATTCGCCACACTCTTCTGGGCATTCTTCAGTGGTTGGTGGCTGATCGACCCCGCGATCGTGGCGACCCAGGTCTCGCTCAGCGGCACTTTCTCGTGGGTCGTCGTGCCGTTCTGGATGCCGCTGGTCTGGCTGGTCGTGATGGGCTCGTTCCTGCCGTTCCTGCTTTCATTCGCGGCAATCGGACGACTCAAGGCAACGCCCGCCGGGATCATCGCATCGTCCGAGATTATCTTCGCCTTCGTCGTAGCGTGGTTGTGGCTGGGCGAGCAACTAACCGCGCTGCAGTTAGTCGGGGCTGCCATCGTTCTCTCGGGCATCATCCTTGCCCAAAGCGCCCGAAGCAACGCAGTTGTCGACGCAGATCTCGCTCTGCCCGTTTCCAAGCCCGTCGATTCTCGCTGACAGAATGCCCGTCACCACGGTAGTGTCGGTGGTCGAACATATATTCGAATCAACCTAATCACCGGGCCGGCTCTGTCAGAAGGAGAAACGTGACAACGCTCGATTTCGCCGCAACAAGCAGTCTCTACGACATCGGCACGACCGGCATTCGTCGGGGTGTTGCCACCATCCAAATCAACGATGACCTGTGGCGAGTGACTCGGCCCAACGGCGAGGTACTCGGTTATGTGGAGCGCCTCGTTTCGCCAGCAGGCAGTCGCTTTGTTGCGAAGCGCATGCTTCAGCGCCAGAGACGATTTCTGCCAATCGGCGAGTTCTGGACCATCGACGACGCATTGGAGTGCTTCAGGTTCTAGTTGAACTTACGGTTTCGGCCTGTCGCTGCCGGTACTGCGTGATCTGTGGGGTTAGTGTGCCTGCATGTTGCAGGAGTGGTGGAATGACATTGTCCGTTGGTTCAACTCCGACGATGGCTGGGCCATCGTCACCGGAGTGATCCTCCCGTTCATCGCGATCGTCGCCGGTGGCGTCATCGCTGGGCTGATTGCGCGCGGCGCGATAAAGCGTTTGATCGAGCATCAGGATCGCCAGGCGAAAGCATCTGCCGTGGCATCCCTCATCGCTTCGGGGCGCAAGGCGGCAACGTGGAGCACGCTGGCTGCGCAGGAGAAAGAGCACGTCGATCATCAGACGAGCGAAGCCGAAGTGCGCGTTCGCCTGCTGCCGGTGCTGGGTGCTTCCCTTGCCGCCGACTGGTCAGCTCACCACATCGCTGCGATGAAGAAGAATTCGGCCAACTACAGTTTCCAGGCCGACCAGGACCTGGCAGATCTGCAGGATGGCCTGATCGCGTGGCAGGCCAAGCCTGCCCGCGCAAAGAAGCTCTTCGCCCAGGATCTGGCCGCATGGAAGTACGACGACGGCGCCTCGGAAGACGAACTCGTCACCAAGCAACGCGAGTGGGCAGCTCAGCAGGCTCCGACCGTAAACCTGCAGACCGCAGACAGCTAGGCGCCGGGCCCCTCTATCGCAATAACATCTGCCGACCACGGGCAGTAATAGGGAGACGTCACCGTGTCGTCCTCCACGTACTGCGGAATTCCGTCACAGACCTCGGTTGTCTGGTCGGCGAACTCGAAGGTTGCGGGGTAGATGTGCCACGACCACGGGGCGTTCACCCCCGGATCGCCACGCACGACTGTGCCGATCGGAATGGTGCCATCGTCAGTCGTCCCCGCCATCAGGTCTTTCGCGTGCTTGATCAGTTCGGGTGTCGCCAGCTCGACCTTAAATGTGCCCTGCCCGGCCACCTCGAAGGTTGCGACCGTTGGCCCACTCTGCACGCACGCAGTCAAGCCGATCGCCAGCATCGTTGCGGTCGCGGCGAATCTCATCGTTCTCTTCATAGCGCCTCCACTGGTCGTCCCGGCGCGACCCCTGATGGCAATCATGCTCACTCACAGCCCGCGCGCAACTGGCCACTGCGCACAATTGGCTCGTAAGGTCAGTGCGCCCACCTAGCTTCGCCCCATGAAGGTCTGCTACCGATGCCAGCTGCCGAAGCACGAGTGGGAGCAACTACGCAAGACATCTCGCCAACGTGCGCCGCACGAGCGTCGCGCGACTTGCACTTCTTCGCCAAGTAGTTTTCGCGGCTATGCCGGAGGGCTGCCGAGACTGCGGTAACGCAGATATACGCGTTCTTGAGTTCGATCATGTCCGGGGCCACAAGGTTCGTGGGATTGGTGAAATGGTGCGGCGCGGATGCAGCGTCGCGGCCCTAGTGGAGGAGATCGACAAGTGCGAACTGAGATGCCGCAACATCTAGCATTCTCAAATACGTCTGAACTCCCGTCGTCCGGCATCCAGCTGTGCACGAGGTTTAAAGAGCTCGCTTAGTCCCCCCGGAGGGATTTGAACCCCCGGCCAAACGGGTAGAAACCGTCCGCTCTGTCCACTGAGCTACGGGGGGAGGGTGGCGCAACCACGATACCGCAGTGCGGCTTCAGACAGCCTTAGCTAGAGCGACAAGCACCTGGTTGACCGTTGGCACGCCCTCGGCCCGAAAGATCTCGTGTCCATCCGAGGCAACAACCACCACGGTCGGCGTAACCCGGATGCCCGCCCGTTCGGCCTCGTCGGAGTCGCGGGCCACGTCGAGCTCGGCGATACGGGCTGAGGGAACGAGGGTGGCCACCTCGGAGAGTACTGCCCGGGTCGCGATGCAGGGGTCGCAGAAGCTGGACGAGAAGAAAAGCAGATTCACGTCAGGCCCAACCTCCGCGACGCTGCGGCCTATTCCTCGCCGCGCTCTTCGATCGCTTCGAGCGGCTCGCTGTCGGGCTGGTCCCAGGTGTACGTGACCTGCACTTGTTCGCCGACGTGACGAGCTGCCGGCGAGTTGTAGACCAGCTGCGTCTCTTTTCCATCTACCGCAACGATGACCGTGACCTCGGTTTCCCAAGTGCCGTCGGTGCTGATGCGGGTGTCGCTTTGCCCGTCATAGGGTCCGCCGGAGTAGAAAACGATGTATTTATCTCCGCGGGAAATTTCTGGTGCGTTCTCGGTCATGTTCCAGTACTACCAGAACCAGGCACCGGGTGCGGTCAGGGGGACGATTCTGGCCGCGTGGCTGGGGCATCCCGGGCTCTCAGGCGCGTCGGCGCTCGACAGTAGACTCGTGGGTATGGCTTCATCCGCTGACCTGCTCGTCTGGATCGACTGCGAAATGACCGGGCTCGACGTTTCAGTCGATGAACTGGTCGAGGTCGCCGTCGTGATCACCGATTACAACCTCGTTCCCGTCGACCCGGGTTTTAGCGTCGTGATCAAACCCGACCAGTCGGCGTGGGACAACATGGGCGACTTTGTGCGCAATATGCATGCCGACAGCGGTCTGCTCGACGAGATCTCCGAGGGTCTCACTCTTGCCGACGCCGAGTACGCGGTCAACGAGTACATCCTGCGCTACGTCCCCACGCCGCAGAGCGCACCGCTGGCTGGCAACACGATCGGCACCGACCGCACTTTCCTAGCCAAGTACATGCCGCGCGTTGACGCCCACCTGCACTACCGCAATATCGACGTATCGTCGATCAAGGAGTTGTCACGCCGCTGGTTCCCGCGGGTCTACTTCAATGCCCCAACCAAGAACGGCGGGCACCGTGCGCTCGCCGACATTCTCGAGTCGATTCGCGAGCTTGAGTACTACCGCAAGGCCGTTTTCGTGCAGGAGCCCGGCCCCACCTCAGAGCAGGTGCAGGCGATTTCTGCCGGGGTCGCTGAGGATTTCGCTGCGCGTCTGTGAGTTTTCACGCGTCGCCCACAGCACGCCGCGTGTAATACACTTGTCAGGCTGTGAACGCTGAGGCGAGCATGGTGGGCGTAGCTCAGTTGGCAGAGCGCTGGCTTGTGGAGCCGGAAGTCGCGGGTTCGAGCCCCGTCGTCCACCCCAGGTGAAAACGGTCTGACTTCGGTCGGGCCGTTTTCTATGTACGGGAGGATGCGTGGTGTCGCTTCCCACACTCGAGCGCGACCTCGAGGTCACCATCTCTGAAATGCCCGACACGCCGTGGGTCACGATGGTCTGGAACGATCCGGTCAATCTGCAGAGTTACGTGAGCTGGGTGTTCCGCAGTTACTTCGGGTTCGAGAGGTCTGAGGCAGAGCGCCGCATGTTGCTTGTGCACAACGAAGGGCGTGCGGTCGTGGCATCCGGATCTCGCGAACAGATGGAGGTGCACGTCGAGGCAATGCACGATTTCGGCCTGTGGGCCACGCTCGCGAAAGACGACCAGTGATCGGCTTCGCGCGCGATGGCGCCGTTGTTTCGGCTCGTTTCACGTCCGACGAGGCGGCGATTCTTGTAGATCTGGCCAGCCAGTTGGTGCAGTTGCTTTCCGAGCGCGGCGGGGATGCCACGGGTGACCTGCTTTTCGCACAGCTGGGTATCGGCGGTTCCGCCGCCGCCCCACTCGACCCGGCGCTGGCGCGCCTTCTCCCCGATGCTTACCGCGATGACATGGAGGCAGCTTCAGACCACAGGCGGCTCACAGAGCGAGCTCTCGTTGAGCGCAAGATGGCACATGCGCGCGCGTTCGCCTCAACGCTGGAGCACCACGAGGTGAGCCTTGACGGCTCCGCCGTGCAGTCGTGGTTGCGCACCCTCACCGACCTGCGGCTGGCGATTGCCGCGCGCCTGCAGATCGAATTCGACGGCGACGAGGGCGACGACCCGGCGACACAGGCGTTGTACGACTGGCTGGGGTACCTTCAGGGAACACTGATCGAGGTGATCGACGACTAATGAATGACGTGTCTGCTGACGACTTCGAACGCCTCGTGATTGACGAACTCGACCTGTTGCCCGACGAGATGCTTGACGGGCTCGATAACGTGATTTTCGTCACCGAGGACCGCCCGGAAGACGGGTCGCTCGACCTGCTTGGCCTCTACGACGGGATCGCGCTGACCGAGCGCGGCAACTACGGTTTCGGCGAACTGCCCGACCGCATTATCCTGTTTCGCGAGCCTCTGCTGGCGGTCTCACACGACCTGGAGGAGTTGAAAGACCAGATCCACGTGACCCTCGTGCATGAGATCGCGCACTTTTACGGGATCGATGACGCACAGCTTCACGAACTCGGCTGGGGATAGGCTCGACAAAGCCACGATTGTCGTCCTTCAGGATGAAAGCGCTGGTAGTTACATGGCGATTCCTCAGAGAAAGCACCGACGGTCTACCCCCAGCCCGTAGTATTCATGAAGGACCCGAGGCAATGGAGGGCCGATGTTCACCACAGCACGCGCGACCGCAATCGCGCTTCCCGTCGTTCTCGTTTTTACTTTGAGTGGATGCTCCCTGCTCGACGCGTCCGGTGACGCCGGCGAACTGACCGGCACCGCAGCTTGCGCTCTCGGCCACACCTGGGAGCTGGACGTGACAGACCTTGCCGACCAGGTAAAGATCCAGCTCGGCATCCAGGGTGTAGTGGTGCAAAACGTGGTCGGCGCCGGCTCGCAGACGCTCGATTGGGATGTTATGGGCCACGTCGCGATGGACACCGATTACTCCTTCACGATCACGACTGCTCCCGCCGCCGACCAGGTGCTGACCGTCGTTGAGACCCACGCCGGTGAGGTCAAAGGCGCCGCCTACATCAACGGCGATGTCGCCATTCCTCGTAAGTGGGATGCCGGTGGCTTAGAGATCACCGTGACTGCCGACAACAACGGCACCGATGTCCCCGCCGATGAGCTCACCTACGTGATCCCGACTACCGACATCGACGACAGCGTGGGCCTCGAGCTCACCTGCAACGGCGGCGCGCTGACGATTCACCCGCGTGGCGGCAAGATCACTCTGGCCTTCACGAAGGCAGATCAGGCGGGCTGACCCGTTTCGAGCGCAAGCTCGGGGTCTGCCGACCACTCTTCCAATGAGCCGTCGTAAATTCGCACGGCCTGCGTGCCGATCGCGGCGAGGGTGAGAGCGTTGCCTGCTGCGGAGATACCACCGCCACAGTAGAGAAGCACCTCGTCGTTGTTCTCGGCAACGTCGACGCCCGCCGCGTCGTACGCGAGGATCAGCTCAACCTTGCTCTTCACGTGACCATCGCTTGTGAACAGGTCGCGACTGGAGACATTTACGCTGCCCGGGATGCGACCCCGCCGGCTATACCGCGACGGGTCTGATCCCGTGAACGAGCCGTAGGGCAGCCCACACACTAGGGGGCGGGAGTCATCCGCCGCGCGCTCGACGAGCTCCTGCTTGCTCACCCACGCGCGGCGCACGGCCTCGGCCCGCCACTGCTCGACAGGCTCGCGGACAGCCTCCTCGCCGCGCGCGGTGGGCTCCCCCGCCGCGCGCCAGGCCGCGAACCCGCCGTCAAGAACCCGCGTCGCCACGCCGATCCACCGCAACAAGTACCAGAGCCGGGCGGCGAACAGCGTGCCGGTCGAGTCGTAGACGACCACGGCATCCGTCTTGCGCACACCGATGCGCGCCAGCTCGTCGGCGAGCTGCTGCGGCTCGGGATGCGTGTAGTGCAGCGTCGCGGTGGTGTCACTGAACTGGGTCGCGACGTCGACGTACTGCGAGCCGGGAATGTGCGCGTCGAGCCAGCCGGGCCGACCCGAATCGCGACGGTAATCGCCGTCGAAATTGGCCGGGTGCAGCACCATGCTCGCGTCGAGAACAATGGGCGGATTGGGTGCGGCCAGTGAATCAGAGAGTTCGGAGACGGAGATGAACGGCGAGGTCATGGGTCCACTCTACGGATCTCGTCTGCCAGCGCCCGGGGATTCTCACTCTCGAGCAGCAGCTCTTCCTGTGCGGCCCAGCTCTCCCAGTGCGGGGCGTACAGCTCACCATCGCGGGCGAGCGCGCGCGCCTTGCGGGCCGCAGTGTCGAGCTCAAGCCAGATCGCGCGATCGGCGAGCGGCCTCGATGTACTGCTGATCGAACCGACCCCTTCGACGATGATCGGTCGGGTCGGGTCGAGGGTATGCCACGCCCCGGCCCGATTCTCGGCCCAGTTCCACTGTTGCCACCGCATCGAGGTCAGGATGCCCGCCACGGCCTCACTTGCGGCCGCAAGCCCGTTCCATCCGGGGTAGATATCGTCGAGACTCACAACCTGCGCGCCATCGAGCTTTGCCGCCAGCTCCCGTGCCAGCCGGGACTTCCCGGAACCCGATCGACCGTCAATCAGGATGATCACTGAACCCCCAGGAAGCGCGCGATTTCCGGCGTCGCCGGGGCACCCAGCACCTCATCGCGTGTGCCGAGCTGCGCGAGCCGCCCGTCGATCATGATGCCGAGCCGATCTGCGACCACGGCCGCCTCTCCCTGATCGTGAGTCACGAAGATCGCGGTTGTGCGGGTGGCGACGAGGATGTCGCGCAGGTCACGCCCGAGTCGTTCCCGCAGCTCGCGGTCGAGGGAGCTGAGCGGCTCATCCAGCATCAACAGTCGGGGGCGAGCCGCGAGTACTCGGGCCAGGGCTACTCGTTGCTGCTCTCCACCAGAGAGCTCGGTGACGCGTCTCTGGCCGAAACCCCGCATCCCGACGAGAGCCAGTAATTCGTCGACGCGTTCGCCCTGCTCGGCGGCGGGCATCCGCACAATCGACAGGGGGTAGGCGATGTTGGATGCCACCGTGCGGTGAGCGAAGAGCTGGCCGTCCTGAAACATCAGGGCGAATCCGCGCTTGTGCACGGGCAGCCTGGTGATGTCGTCGCCTTGCCAGAGAACGCGGCCGGCGTCGAGTTGCTCGAGACCGGCGATGGCACGCAACAGCGTCGACTTGCCGCTACCCGAGGGCCCGAGAATGCCGAGAACTTCCCCCTCGTTCAGGCTGAGCGAGACGCGGTCGATCGCCAGTTCACTGCGTGTTCCGTGCATCCACGAGACGGTGAGGTCGCGGGTTTCAAGTGCGCGCGTGTTCATCGGGATGCTCCGGTTCATCAGAATGCTCCGACCGTACCAACTCGCAGGCGTTCGACGAGGGCAATCGCCGCGACCGCGAGCGCTGCCAGCACGACGGATGCCGCGATCGCCATTCCGAAATTGTCGCCGCCCGGCAGTCCGATCAGTCGGTAAATCACGACGGGAAGCGTGGGCCGGTCGGGTCGCGAGAGAAAGCTGGTTGCGCCAAACTCGCCCAGCGCCACGGCGAATGCGAATCCTGACGCGGCAAGCGCAGGTCGCCCGACGATCGCCAGATCGACGTCGCGAAGCACTCGCAACGGTGAGGCCCCGAGCAGCGCGGCCGATTCACGCAAGCGTGGGTCGATGCTGCGCAACACCGGCAACACCGTGCGCACCACCAGCGGAAGCGCGACGAGCGCCTGCGCTATCGGGATGAGCACCGGGGACGACCGCAGGTCGAACGGTGGCTGGTTGAGGGTGATCAGGATGCCGAAGCCAACGGTCACCGCAGAAACCCCTAACGGCAGCAGAAGCGCGCCATCGAGTAGCCCGATCGCGCGGCGAGCCCACGGCGAGCGCGGACTGCGACTGAGCACCAGGCTCGCGACGATTCCGATGATGAGGGCAAGGACAGTGGCCTGCACCGCGATGACGAGCGAGTTGCCGAGGGCAATCCACACGGGAACGGCGAGCGCGTTTCGACTGCCGGTGGTCGACAGGTTCGAGTAGTTCGCGAACGAGTAACCGTCTGCCGTGCGCAACGAACGCTCCACGAGAGCCACGACCGGCAGGGCGAGCAGCGCGGCAACGACGGCCGACGCTACGATCGCTGGCACATCACCCCGACGCGCCCGGCGGGCAACCTGAACCGCTGCAATGTGCCGTTGCGTGCCGCTTCGCGCACGCCCCACAACCGTCAGCACCAACACGACAATCGCGAGCTGGGTTACCGAGAGCACGCTGGCCGCTCGAAGGTCGAGAAACTGGGTGGTGAGCAGATAAATCTCGGTCTCGATGGTGCCGAACCTGGTGCCACCCAACACGAGCACCACCCCGAATGCGGTGGCACAAAACAGGAACACGATGGATGCGGCGGCGGCAATCGACCCACCGAGCCGCGGCAGCGTGATGGTGAAGAACGCCCGCGCAGGTCCGGCTCCGAGCACGCGTGCCGCGTCCTCCTGCCGTGGATCCAGTGACTCCCATGCCGAGCCAACGGTGCGCACAACCACCGCGATATTGAAGAACACGAGGGCGGCGAGGATCGCGGCGAAGGTTCCGTCGAGGTGCAGCCAGCCGAGCATCCCGCCGTCGCGCAGCAGGGTTCGAAACGCGACGCCCACCACCACCGTTGGCAACACGAACGGCAGAATCACGAGTGCCCTTGCCAGCGCTCGCCCCCGGAATCGCAGCCGGTAGAGCACGTGCGCGATGGGCAATCCCACGGCAACGCAGATCAGGGATGCCAGGGCCGCCTGCCCGATCGTCAGCCCGATCAGCCGGATGATGCGGGGCCGGGAGAACACCTCGACGAATCCGCCGAGGTGCACAACGCCGTCGGGCGCAAGCCCGCGGGCGAGCATCGCAGCCACCGGCCACCCGAAGAA
>Ga0105046_10000247_pt1 | contig 70120 bp, 62 predicted proteins | sample MAT03_FD_78385 | JGI IMG/M metagenome (GOLD analysis project Ga0105046, IMG submission 78385) | Freshwater microbial communities from Lake Fryxell liftoff mats and glacier meltwater in Antarctica - MAT-03 (megahit assembly) | ecosystem: Environmental > Aquatic > Freshwater > Ice > Liftoff...
AGGGCGAAAGCCCGATTCACCAAACGGTGGCCGAAAAAATCCAGTTCGAAAGTGTGGGCCAGTCGATCCAAATCGAGTTCACCGAGCAACAACTGAGCGCGCACGCGGGCACGGCAACGTTCCGGTCGTTTCCGCACTAGAGCGGTTGGCGGGATCTGGTCGCTGGGTGACCGCCGCATCCGAGGCCGACCTCGAACAACGCGCTGAGTCCGCTCAGCAAGGCGCTCGGTTTTGTGCAGGGACTGCTGTGCGGGGCGAAAAAACTCAACCACGTCGCGTACCTGCGGCGTGATCGGATTATGCCAGCGCAGTCCGGAACCGGACAGAGGCACCGGGTCGTGCCCAGCCTGGTGGTTTCGGATAAGGATCCGAGGGCGGCGATCGTTGCCTGGCTGCGCGAACATCGGCCGGATGCGGTGATCTGCCGCTGCGACGACGTACTTGCCGCGATAGCGGTGTTGAAGTTGCGCATACCCCTGGATCTCGGATATGTCAGTGTCAATGTGGGCCCACGAAGGGTCCACTCGAAGGGATGGATGTTTGCAGACGACCCTGACGTGCGAGGGTTTGTCCCCCATGTGATCTTGCGGGCGGAGGGACAGACTCACTACTTTCGAGGAAGGAAGGAGCGACGTCCGGACGTGGCGGAGGCGCTTAGGCGGGATGAGGCGCTTCACAGCGGATTCTACTTTGTCATTCCCAAAGCGAGTCTCGAGGCGGAGACGTTCGACATTTCCCTGGTGCTCAAGGAAAGCGAGCTGGCGCTGTATTCAAATTCTGACCACCAAGTCACCATCGCAGACCCGGGCGCCGCGTCGGAATAGGCAACGGCGGATAACCGGCGGGACCACTGGCTCGCTCGAATCATGCGGGACGCGGCGGCAACTCTGCCCGGTCATTTCTTCACCAGTGTGCGCTTGCCGGTTTTCATGGCTTCGTAGATCGCGTCGACGATCAGCATGTCGCGACGTCCCATTGCGGCGCCGACGATCGACTCGCGCTTCTCACGGACGCAGAGGGCGAAGTCGTCCATCTGCACGGCCTGTTGATAGGGCAATTCTTCGAAATGGAGCGGGCCGTTGCTGGTGACGCCTTTGATCCCGCGATACCCATGAGCGGGCTCGAGCGCGATCCAGCCTTTGTCACCCTCGGCGCGGAACTTGCCGATCCGCTTGCCATAACTCGTCATGAGCTCCGCCTTGGCGTCGTTGGAGAACTCCAGGGTATAGTCGAGGCCCTCCTCAACATCTTCGAAGATTTCGGGGCGCGTCTTCGGATGCTCTTTCGCGGTCACGGCCACACACGTCGCGTTGGCGGCCGCCATGCAGGCTGCTTGGACCGAATAGATACCCATGTCCATCAGCGGACCTCCTCCCGCGAGCTTGCGCTCTGCACGCCAGACCTTGCGGGCCATCTGAAAACCGTTGCCGCCGGACATGCGCATGAACGCGCCAAAATCCTTATCCTTCGCGAGCCGTTCTAGTTCCCTATTATAGGGTTCAAAGTGGAGTCGATATCCGATCGACAGGCGCACGTTCGCGGCTTTGCAGGCTGCGATCATCGCGTCGCACTCGGCCGCGTTCATCGCCATCGGCTTTTCGCAGATGACATGTTTGCCGGCCTTGGCCGCAGCGATCGTGTGAGGTGCGTGCAACGCATTCGGTGTCACGACGTAGACGATGTCGATGTCAGGATTTCCCGCCATCCGCTGCATGGTGTCGTAATGATAGACGTTCTTTTCCGAGAAACCGTAATCGTTCGCCCATTGCGTGCCCTTTTCCTTGGAGCCCGTGATCACGCCCGCGAGATGGCAGTGCTGCGTGAGTTTGAGCGCGGGTCCGAGTTGACCGCGCGAATAGTTGCCGAGCCCGCAAAGCGCGACACCGAGTTTTTTGGAGGGGACGGTTTGGCCCAGGCTCCGTCCTGCCAGCAGAAGGGCGGTGGTGCCAGTGGCGAAACGACTGACAAAACCGCGACGCGACAAGGGCGATTGAAACTCGTGATTCATAGAGATTGCTCGAGGTTCACATTCCCACGCGGCCCGCGCAAGCGAGCAAAACGGATCTTCCTCTTCGGACGGCGCGCAGTCGGTTTCAGCTTGGAAATTGTAAGGATCCCCGTTTGTTGCGAAATTTCATGCGCGACACATCCGCGGAGACATGGCGAAGCGGGTCAACGTAAGCCCACCGCAGCCGTCCGATCAATTGTAACAGGGCTAAAATCAAAACGTGGCGAGGGCTGGCATTCGGTGGGCCGATGGTCACGTTGTTCGCATGGAAACGCGCCGGGTCTTGATTATTTCTACGAGTGCGGGGACCGGGCATGTCCGGGCGGGACAAGCACTCGAGAAGGAGTTTGCCCGTGACGCCCGCGTCCAGCAGGTCGTGCACGAGGATGCGCTAAAATTTACGAATAAACTCTTTCGCGATTTTTATTCGACGCTCTATACGAAGCTCGTCCGCACCGCTCCCAATGTGCTGGGCTGGGTGTACCGTTCGAGCGACGAGCCCTGGAAAGGCGAAACGGTCCGGGCACAACTGGATCGGCTCAACACCCGCAAGCTCGTCGCCTTTATTCGCGAGTTTGCGCCCCACATCACGGTGTGCACCCATTTCATGCCGGCGGGAATCATCTCGCATCTGATGGAGAAAGGAGAACTGGTCACTCGCCTGGCGATCGTGGTCACCGACTTCGACTGCCACGCCATGTGGCTCTCCCGCAGGTTTCACCGCTACTTCGTCGCGCTCGACGAAACCAAGGCCCATCTGGAAGCCTTGGGCCTGCCGCCCGAACGCATCACGGTCTCCGGAATTCCCATTGACCCCATCTTCGCCGAACCTGGGAACCGCGCGGCGCTCCGCCGTGCCCACGGGCTCGATCCCCGTCGCACGACGCTCCTTCTTTCAGCGGGAGCCTTGGGCATTGGGCCGACCGAATTGGTGGTCGAGAGGCTAAAACAGCTTCAGCATAAGATCCAGTGCGTCGTCATCTGCGGAAAAAATCCGGAGATCGAAGATCGGGTCGCACGTGCTGTCGGTTCGGAGGCCAGACGTTTCGTCATTCTCGGTTACACCGACCGCATGCACGAACTGATGCACCTGAGCGATCTATTCATCGGCAAACCGGGCGGACTCACTACCTCCGAAGCCCTAGCCTGCGGGCTTCCCATCGTCATTTTTTCCCCCATTCCCGGCCAGGAGGAACGCAACAGCGATCACCTCCTCGAACAGGGCGCAGCGATCAAATGCAACGAACTCACGAGCATGCCCTTTAAGATCGATGCGCTCCTGCAAGATCCGGCCCGCTTGGCGGCGATGCGTGCGTCAGCCCGCGCGATGGGACGGCCACACGCCGCGCGCACCGTGGTCAAAACTCTCCTCAAGGACAACTTGCCGCCGCTCGTCCTAGAAGCAGAGCAGCGCAAGGCGATCGCCCAGGCAGCCCTCCGCACGGTGGAAGAATGAACTCGTTTCTGTGGGGCGTAGCCACCTCCGGATACCAGGCGGAGGGCGGGTTTAACGGCGCGGGGGAGCCGCAGACCAACTGGGCCCGGGCGGAACGGGAGGGCGACGTTGCACCTCTGGGCCAATCGGCCGATTTCTGGCATCGGTACAAAGAGGATTTCAAGCGATGTCGCACGCTGGGGCTCAATGCCTTTCGCCTGAGCATCGAATGGAGCCGGGTTCAACCCACGCAGATCGACCGGGCCGGCGAACCCCCGCCCTTCGATCGCGAGGCGCTGGACCGTTACGCCGAGATGATTTTGTCCTGCATGGAAAACGGGCTGGAGCCGGTGGTCACTCTGCATCATTTCGTCCATCCCGCTTGGCTGGGTTCCGACCCGTGGTTGAACTCCACGACACCGGCGCGCTTCCGGGACTATGTTCGTACCGTCGTGGCGCACGTCAACGCACGGCTGCCCCGGCCGATCCATTGGTTCATCACGCTAAACGAACCCAACATGCTCGTTCTAAACTCCTATTTCGGGCACCAGTTCCCCTCGAGGGCCAAGGGTGGTCTCCGCACCATGGCTTTGGCTTTTACTCAGCTCCTGCGGGCGCACCTCCTCGCGTATAACGTCCTGCACGATCTCTACGGTGAGCGCGGCTGGCCTGCGCCCGCTGTCAGCTTCAACAATTATTGCAGCGATTTCTATTGGACCGACAAACTGTTGCTCGATCTCGCCTGCGCGCGGGAACGGGGCGTGACCCGAGAAAAACTGGCCGCGTACATTCACGGGAAGGCTACGCAGTTCGATGCGGCGTTCCGCGTGGCTCGACTGCCCTTGCACAAGGACCTCGCCTATTATTTTGGCGCTGTTGCCAAGCGATTGGGCAATTGGGTCGGCTATCAAAAATTCTCCGTGCAGCCCTTCGATACTTTCCTGGATGAGCTGTACGCCTCGCCGCGCGAACGGGTGCTCGATTACATTGGGCTCGATTATTACGATCCGTTTATGGCCCACGTCTTCCGTCTGCCGGTCGTTTGGGATCACGAGTTTAAGAATCGCTCCTTTCGCAGCTGGGTGCTCGCGACCGTGACCAATAAATGGTGGGACTGGCGGGTACTGCCGCGGGGCCTGTATTTTTTCTGCCGCCACTATGCCGAGGATTTCTGCCGCCCGGTCCTCATCGCGGAAAATGGGATGGCGCTCCGCCGCAGCGGTGACGGGCGCAAGCCGCGAAGAGACCGAATGACGAGAAGTGAGTTCCTGCGCCTGCATGTCGGTGAGGTGGCGCGACTCCTCCAGGACGGCGTACCCTTGGCCGGCTATCTCCATTGGTCGCTCTTCGACAACTACGAATGGGGCACCTACACGCCCCGGTTCGGCCTTTACTCGATCGATTTCAATCGGGGGGCGGAGCGGGAGGCGGAGGACCCGGATGGCGACAGACCGGCGGAAACCTATGCAACCTTGATCCGGGAGTTGTCCCTACGACCCTAAACTTCTGTGTGACAAATTCCCGTAGCGGGCAACTAACGAACAGATTGCGTGCCAAAGGCGGTTGTGAAGATTCCCCTGGAGATTACCCGGCAGAAGAAACGCGGCCAGGCGATCCGTTCGGTCTTGAGCGAAGTCATGGAGTTGCGCGCGAGCATGAGCGAAGCCGAGCGCGCGGCCCAACCGGCCCTGCGCCGCATCGCGCCGGCCCAACGGGAAAGTGCGCGCAATCTGGTCCATTATCTGGCGATCCGCCGCCACGATATCCGTTCCCTCCAGCTTAAACTCGCCGAGCTTGGCCTCTCTTCGCTTGGACGGGCAGAAGCCCACGTCCTCGCTGCCGTGGACGCAGTCCTCGATGCGCTGCACGCCTTGGGCGGCCATCCGCCAGCCGTTCGGCCGAGATCCAACCCTCCTCGCTTGTCCTTTGCCGACGGCAGAAAACGGTTGGCGGACCAGACCACGGCGTTGTTTGGTGCGACACCGCGCGTCCGCCGTACTCGCATCATGGTCACGATGCCGAGCGAGGCGGCAGGCGATGGCCATCTCATCCATCGACTGCTCGCCGCTGGCATGGAAGCGACGCGGATCAATTGTGCGCACGATACGCCCGCGGTCTGGATTCGGATCATCCGCCATCTGCGCAGCGCCGAAAAAGCTCTCGGCCGGTCCAGTCGCGTCGCGATGGATCTGGCGGGGCCCAAGCTGAGGACAGGGCCGCTTCCGCCGGGGCCCGCTGTGCTCAAACTTAAACCCGCCCGCGACGTCCTCGGGCAGGTCACGGTACCGACACAAGTCTGGTTCTCCTCGGGTCCACCACCCCGGAATATCGATAACCCGACGCTTCCCACCTTGCGCGTGTCGCGGTCATGGCTCGCCGGGATCGAGGTCGGCGATGAAATCACATGTCAGGACGCCCGAAAGAAAAGTCGCTCGTTTCAAGTCGTGGAAATGAGAGACGGAAGGTATCGGGCGGAGGTCTACCAGTGCACCTATCTCGTGCCTGGACAGCTTCTCTGCCATCGACCGGGCGGCTGCAAAACAGTCCGAATCGCGAAACTTGGACCGCTACCGCGGAAAGAAGGCTGGATACATCTGCGGCGAGGAGATCGACTGCGCCTCACCGCAACGTCCACACCGGCCTCGCACGAGAATGAACCTGCGATCGGTTGCACGCTTCCAGAGGTATTACGCCACCTCCGGGTGGGCGAACCCATCTGGTTCGACGACGGCAAAATCGGCGGCATCCTCGACGAAGTCGGTCCGCGCGAATGCCGGGTCCGAATCACCCACGCGGGTTTCGCTGGGAAAAAATTGCGTGCGGACAAGGGCATCAACCTGCCGGAGAGCGACCTCCCGCTACCGGCCCTGACGCGGCAAGACCGCAAGCACCTGGCGTTCGTCGCCGCCCATGCGGACATCGTCGAACTTTCGTTCGTCAACTCCGCCCGCGACGTGGACGCACTCCGGCGCCACCTGACCCGACATCCCCGCCCGCCCGCGGTCGTCCTCAAGATCGAGACTCGCCGCGGATTCGAACAGCTCCCGGGAATTCTTCTGGCAGGACTGAAATTTCCTGTCTTGGGAGTCATGATCGCGCGCGGCGACCTCGCGGTCGAATGCGGCTACGAACGTCTGGCCGAAGTGCAGGAGGAGATTCTTTGGCTGTGTGAAGCCGCCCACGTGCCCGTGATTTGGGCGACGCAGGTTCTCGATTCGCTCGCAAAGAAGGGCGTGCCTTCCCGCGCCGAGATCACCGATGCCGCCATGGGCGAGCGTGCCGAATGCATCATGCTCAACAAGGGCCCGCACATCGTCGAAGCGGTCGAGGTTCTCGACCGGATTTTGCGACGGATGCAAACGCACCAGAACAAAAAGCGGCCCACGCTTCGTCGACTGGCGGTGGCGAGCCACTTGTACCCGGCACCTCCTGGGTTTGGATCATGAACTCCGGCAAGCCCACCTTGAAACCCAGACACCCGCAACAAGCATGCGGGATGCGGTCGGGAATTATCGGGCGCGAAATTCGTTGGCAGGGAACGTCAGTCGCTGGACGCGTACTAGATCCTGACTATGGCACCTCCGAAAAAATCACCCTCGCGAACCCAGAAATCGAGTTCCTCACGCCCTCCTGAGGTCTCATCCGCAGCAAAAAAACCGGCTAAACGAACTGGAGCGTCCGCGAAGACCGCTAAAAAAACTCAGGGACGCGTTACCGTTGGCGAGAAGGTGATGGCAAAGGCCAACGCGATTATGGAAAAGCTCCGCCGAGCGGCCAAGAAGAGGTGATGGAGGACGCGTCAGGGCCGCTCCTGAGAGGCCGATGGACGGATTGGCTTTTCCGGCGACGTGGGCATGGGCAACGAATGGAAAGGCTTATGCAGAGGACCCCGAACACTGGCGGGATTATCGCGGATGGACTAAGGTCCTCGTTGGGGTCGACCAATTTCGACAACCGTGCCTTCAGGCTAAATGACGAGGCCAACCTTAACATTTACAGTGCTTCCTTTGCTGCGCAGATGGAGAAAACGCTCGCCGCGGACAGATCGAAAAGTCGAGAGATTACCCAGAACGAGTGGGCGGTCGTTCGTTGCACGTGAAACTGACGGATCGTTTCTGGTCTCTTTTCCGGCAGCAACTCTGACTTCGCATCCTATAACGCTCAGCCCTTCGGTCGGGTCGGAATAGAGGCTTCCCTTAACGCCCTTCCATCGTCGGAGGTGACTTAGGGTTTACCTGCGCTTGCACCGCCTCGGCGAATTTTACCGCGCTCCTCACGATTGTCGCGGCGAGCGGCGGCACCGCCTTGCCTTCTTCCAGCGAGATGGCGATGCCGAGCGCCTCTCGAGAAAACGAAGTGCGGTCGAATCCCGGCTGGAGGGTCATTGCCGCAAAGAGACAGTTGATCGCGTGAACGATTTCGGCGACGGAGTGAGCGGTTTCTGAAGGTTTCGTGTCTTCCATGGTCTCGCTATGCATGACAACCCGACTCGGTGCAATTCCTCGCGACAGATAAACCGGGGGCGGTCGCAGGCACGGGAGTTGACGATGTTCCCGGAGAATCCGAACGAATCGTTGCCGAACGTAATTTTTCCAGCGACCGCCGCTCGTCTCTCGATGTTGGAGCCGCGCAGCCGACCGCTGCGTTGCGAAGACGCAGCGTCGAAATTGGCTTCCCGGCGTTCTCTGCGGCCGCGCCTGCGTCCGTCGGACTCGAATTATTTCCTTGCCGACCCGGTAAATTAATAATTATCAATCAAGTCGCGCCTCCTTTTAGCGGTCGGCGCCCACTCCTTGCCCCATGAATACTCTGTCCCGTTCGCGCCACTGCGTGGTCGCTGTCTATCGTGTCTCCCTTCGTGTCTGCTGCGCCGCGGTCGCCTTCGCCGCGACGGGAGCCGACGCGCAGACCGTTCGGCCGGTGTCGGCATCGGCGTCGGGCGACGCGATCGCGCTGTCGGAGTTTCAGGTATCCACCTCCGCAGACAAAGGATACCGGGCGGGAAATTCCGTTTCCGCCACGCGCATCGATACGCCGATCAAGGATCTGCCCTTTGCGATCAGTGCGTTTACGCAGCAATTCATCACCGACGTGGGAGCGCGCGATCTCTTCGACGTCGTGCAGTATGCGCCGGGGGTCACCAGTTCGGGCCGCGAGTTCAACGCCGGGAATGCGCTCTACACCATTCGGGGTTTCGATCAGGCGCCTCAGCACAACGGTTTTGTGGGCGAGGGTTATATCGACACGTCGACGGTCGAACGCGTCGAAGTCGTCAAAGGACCGTCGTCGGTCCTCTATGGACAAGTCGCGCCGGGCGGGACCGTGAATTACATCACCAAGCGCCCGGGCCCGAAGTCTGTCAGTTCGATCACGGGACAGCTGGGTACACAAAGTTTCTGGCGGACCGCCGTGGACCTCAATCGGCCCCTGGTGGGAGACAAACTGCTCTTCCGATTCAACGGCGTGTACGAAAACGGGTTCGAATACATCGTCCCCGGCGAGCAGCGGACCACGGTGATCGCTCCTGTCGTGACCTGGCGGATCACCGATCGAATCGCCCTCACCGTCGACTACCAATGGTTCTCCCGTCGGGAAACCCCTCCGTCGGCCCACATCAAACCCAATACGGAGATCGTCGCGCTTCCGCCTGCGAGCGGCATTTTGAGTGCATCCGGCGTGCTCATCAATCCGCTGGACAATAGCGACCCCGGATTCCTGAGCTATTATCCGCTCCCACGGACGTTCAACTACACGTCGAATAACGACCATCGTTTCACGGACTACGAGACGATCAACGCGGAGCTTATCGCGAAGGTGACCGACACGTGGACGGCACGCGCCAATTTCAACTGGAGCAAGAACCGGACGGCGCAGAAGCTAACGGGGCTGGGAGCCGTGAGTGTGACGGTGCCCACCAGCTATTATCCGGCCGGTGCCGCGCTGCCGATTTCAGCTGCCAATTACCTTATCGCTGCGCGGGCGTATGCAGCGGCTTTGCTCAACAATATCGATTTGGCCTTATTGGCCCCGCAGGCTCAGCTCGGCCGCCGAAAACGGCTCCAGGAGTCCTTTGGGCAGAGTAAGTCCTCCCAAGTGGAGATGGCCGGCAGTTATGTTTTTAGCGGGATGAAATTGAAGCCGTTGATCGGAGCGTACTACAACGAGGGGCGTGGCTTCGGCCGGTTGCGGCAATCTCCGACGGCACAATTTTTCCCGGTTTGGGATATGAAGAATCCGTCGACGTGGGATTACAACACGGACTTCGATCCGGTGACATTGCCTTTCTCCACGAACAACCTTTCCGTGACACGGAACAGCGCGGGGTACGGCGTTCTCAATATGAGCTTTCTCGAGGACCGCCTCAGCGCGGTCGTGGGTGCGCGTTACAATAAAGCGAGCGGATCCACCGACAACTACCTCGCTCCGGCATCGAGCCTGGCGAAAGTTCAGAATACAAAAACGACGCCCCAAGTGGGTCTCGGATGGAAGTTGACGCGCGATGTCATGCTTTATGCGTCCTACAGCGAGTCCTTCGTGCTCAATGCGGCGGCACTAACCCGGGAGAGCGTTCCCATCGGCGCGGCGGTACCGACGACGTCCACCGGTTACGAGGTCGGCATCAAAACGGATTTATTCGACGGCCGCGTCTCATCCACGATTTCGATTTTTCAAATCGATCAGCGGGACCGCATTCTGCGTTTCAATTCGTTCAGTGCGACCGGCGTCACCGTGACCAACAGTCTTCAGGGCACCCTCGATCGCAGCAACGGAATCGAAGCGGAAGTCACCTGGTCGCCGTTGGATAACTGGCAGGTCTATGTCAGCGGAGCGCTGAACGACATCCGGGTAAAAGAAGTGCCCAAGGGCGAGGAAGTGTTCCTCGGTGCGCATCCGGAAGCCACGGTGAAGGCGCTCTTCAATCTGTGGACGCGGTATTCGTTCGCCTCCGAGGGGCTGAAAGGCCTCTGGGTGGGCGCGGGCCTCAATTCGACGGGTAAGAAAGCGCAGCGGACAAATAATCCGGCGCTTTTCCTAAAAGGCGAAACGCTCTTTAACTCCGCCGTCGGTTACGACTGGAAGTGGGACGGACGTTCCATGAATGCCGCCTTGAACTGGCAGAATATGGCCAATGTCGAATACTTTCCCGCCAATCAGCAGCGCGGTCTTCCGGGGCGTGCGGTTCTCTCGGTCACGATGAAGTACTGAGTGGCTTAGGAGAAGTGAACATGTTCCCGGTGGCATCGTAGCGGGTCTCCGCAACGAAGCTTCGAGAATCGCCCACTCGGGTTTCCCAGACACACATCCGGGCCTCGATTCCCGGAATCGTCACGAAGCGTTGGCCCAGGCTATTTGGTGAAGGGTACCGTCGCGGGCCGCGTGTCGGCGGCTGGGCACGACGCGGCAGCGAGGAGAACGCCCAGGACCGGGAAGAGGGGAGAGGCCACGCCTGACCGAAAGCGGGGCTTGTGCCAGCTTGCCAGGCTCAGCCGAGGCCCCCGGGCGCATTTGCCGGCACGGAGCGAATTAGCTCCCTTTCCGATTGCATACCAATCTGCCGCTCTTCCCGCTTTTATCGCCAGTAGCTCGGCACAAAAACGTATTGGTCGGCGCGGGTTTCCCAGTGTGCGGTCACGTAGGTGGTCGCAGCCGGTGGAGGCACTTCCCAATGCCCGGTCACCCACGTGTAGGCACGACCGTCATACGACCAATAGCCGGGGATCCAAATTGCATTAGGTGCAGGCGGTGCAGTGAAGACCTCCGTCTCGGTGGGGGCAGGAGGAATCGGTGGATAGGCGACGGTGTATTGCTGGCCGCGGTCCACGCGTTCGTAGGAACTGCCGTAGAGGGTTCCGCGCTCGTGGTCTTTGGTATTGCCGATCGCACCACCGGCGAGCGCCCCTGCCGTCGCCCCCAAGAGCGCCCCGCCGAAGGCATCTCCTCCGCCGCTATTATGCCCGAGGACTGCTCCGGCCACGGTTCCAAGCACGCCACCGATGACGGCTCCACGGTGGGTATTGGGACCTTCTCCGACGCAACCGACCAAGAAGAACGACACCGTAGCAAGCGAAACGGGGAAAAGCGAGTTCATGGTTGGATCTCAATGCCTTTACGGACTCCGCGCGGAAGTATCAGCGACGACCTCGGTGGCAGTGGCCACCACGGTAGTAACCGCCATGACCGTGGGAGCGTCCGAATCCATACCCAACGCCGAACTGGAAGGAGATCGGAGGATTCCACGGGCGATAATAGTATGCAGGCCGATAGCTGTCATAGTAGATCACCTGGGGCGCACTCTGGTACACGATGGTCGGAGGCTGGGTGGCGGGGACAACCGCAACCGCGCGACCGAGGGAGGTTCCGGCTGGCGGAACGAGTTGGTAAGCGACGGTATTGGTTTGACCGTTGCCGTATCGATAAACCGCAACCACTTGCGCGCTCGTCTGATCGATGCGGTCGATCGTGAGACCTTGTGCGGTCGCGGCATCGACCAGTTCGTTGGCGCTCGGCAAACGCGAAGCGTAAACGATTTGACTACGCGCGGCGATCGTAGCGCCCGACGCCGGTGAAGCGGGAGTGGAAGCGGCGACGAAAGCGGCAGGGACGGGTGGCGCGGGGCTCACCGGAGGAGTGGACGTCTGAGCGCGAGCGCTTAGGGCGAACAATCCGACCGAAGACGCCGCCAAAACGAATGCAGCTTTCATGAGAAGAGTTAAACCATGAGACTGCAGGTAGCAGATGGGAGTTCCACCCACGCCGGCATCCGCGCGGTAGGTGCTTATCACTGGCTCGGTTCTGTGAAAGCGATTCGTGGGAGGCGTTTCATTCTCCGTTTAATTTTCAGATGAGCACTAAGACCCGACCACATCTCTCCCGCTTGCACCCAGCGCCCGATATTTTGCGAGGTTTCGAGAACGGAGTTTACGGTGCACCTTTCTTCGTTCGGGACGTGGGAACACTTGAAAATGTCGGTTGCATTTCTGCGCGCATGAACATGCGGTGCGAATGGGTGTCCGCCGAGCGTATGAATGCAAAAGTCGCTCCTCGGATAGCTCTCGCCAAAAAATCGCCTCGTCTTCCTTTTCCCCGACAACACCAAGTGGCTCCCGGAATCGAAAGCAAGCTTCGGCCCCTTCCTCTCTGGCGCGCACCTCGTTACCGCGCTGCGGGTAAACTTACGGGAAAGGTTGCGCTAATCACTGGAGGCGATTCCGGCATCGGTCGCGCGGTGGCTTATCTTTTCGCCCGCGAAGGTGCCGATGTGGCGATTTCGTTTCTTCCTCGTGAGAAATCCGATGCCGTTGTCACCCAAGCGGCTATCGTCTCGGAAGGTCGGCAGTGTCTACTGCTGCCAGCAGATCTACTGACGCCGTCTGCGGCTGGGCGCATTGTGGCGGCCACCGTGAGACATTTCGGGAAACTGGACATTCTGGTTTCGAACGCAGCCCACCAGGCTCGGAAGCCGTCGTTGGAAGAAGTCACGGACGCGGAGTTCGATCGAACCTTCAAGGTCAATGTCTACGCGTATTTTCGTCTGGCGAAGGCTGCCCTTCCACATCTTAAACCTGGCTCGAGCACCATCGTGACGAGTTCGGAAACTGGTATCTTCGGTTCCGCCAAGTTGCCGGACTATTCCTCCACCAAAGGTGCGATCAATGCTTTTACCAAAGCTCTCGCGGGCAGTGTGCTCGACCGGGGTATTCGCGTGAATGCCGTCGCACCCGGTCCGGTGTGGACGCCTTTGAATCCGTCTGACCCCGGCTTGAGTCCAAAGGAAGTTGCGCAGTTCGGAAAAGACAACCCCATGGGTCGTCCCGCGCAGCCGGAAGAGTTGGCACCAGCATACGTGTTTTTGGCTTCCGAGGCCGATTCGTCGTACATCACGGGGATTGTTTTGCCAGTCATGGGCGGCGAAACCTCCGGTGGGTAGTACTGTCCATCCGCATCCTCGTTTAATCGTCATGAACGAACCACTCGCGATTTACCTGAACGATCATCTGAGCGCGTCCAAGGCCGCCGTCGACTTTCTCAAGATGTTGCGCGATCACCACACGAGCGACACTCTCGGGCCGTTTGCCTCCGCTCTCCTTTCGGAAATCGAAGAAGAGCAAAGGATCCTGGACGAGCTCCGGTCGCGGATCGGGTGCGGGTCGACAGGCATCAAGGAGGTCGCGAGTTGGGTGGCCGCGAAAGCGGGCCGCCTGAAACTGAGGAATGCGACGGAGGTGTTCGGTGTTTTCGAAACGTTGGAGATGTTAATGCTCGGGCTCTCCGGAAAAAAAGCCCTCTGGCAGGCTTTGCAGCTCACCGCGGTCACGGATGTTCGACTGCGCGAGATCGACTATGCGGGATTGATTGAACGTTCCGAGGGTCAACGCGCGCGTGTCGATCGGAAACGTCTGGAGGTCGCGGCAATCGCCCTGACCGGAATTCCCTGAGAGTATGCCGCGATCGCATTGCGCGATGGCGGAAGCATGGCACTCGTTCCACTTTGGGCGGAGTGCGGCCTTCATCGGAAAGCGTGCAAGGGATGTCCTCCCGCGAAACGGACTTCCGCTCAGCCCGGAGATCGCAGTTTCGGTTCGCGGTCCCAGATCCGCCCTTTTTTAGCCGCGTCGACGAAGGCACGTACGTCCGATTTCCCCGCTAGCGTGACGATTCCGGGATCTCGTTCGACTCGGGCGGCTTTCAAAAGGGGATCGGCCTCCGCCGTGTGACCGATGACTTTGAGGTGTGCGAATGCGTTCGCGACCCACTCCACCGCTGCCGTCTGCGTGGAAAGATTCCTCGCTTCCTCCATTCCGGCGAGGAGGACGACTGCATCGAAAAAAAACGACGGAGCCGCCGAGAGGGCAAAATCCAGCTCGACGTGCATTCCGCGTGCGTCGGTCGCCCCGCCGACCTTTGGCGCGATCAGGGCGAGGCTGGCTTTCTCTTTGGTCAGCTGTGCACGCACCTCGGCCAGCAGCGCGCCGTCGAAGCCGTGGGTAAGAAAGACCCCGATTTTTCGACCCTCGAGCGTTTCCTTCGCCTTCCCCAAGATACTCAGGGCGGGCGAGGGCTTCAAATCGCGGGGAGGCACGGCAGCTTCGAGGTATTCGGCTTGTCCCTCCATTCCGAGCGCTTCCTCCACGGTGGTTGCGAGTGTGTTGTCGATCAGGTGTAAATGGCCGAGCATGCGGCACCGGATGCGCTTGGTCTCCACTTTACTCAGTTCGAAGGCGAACGCGCTGGCGATGTGAGTTTGCTCCGGTGGCAAAAGCGATCGAAAGAGCTGGCGCGCCTGCGTATAATGATCCGCAAACGTATCCGCCCGCCGTCGTGTCTTTTCTGCGTTGAGTGTTTCGGGCAGTCCTCTCGTGTTGAAAGTTGTGAATCCCTTCTTCGGATTCTCGCGGGGTACGCCGTCGTCGAGCGAGCTGGGCTCGTAGGCCACGCGCCCTTTCGGAACCGTCATTTGCCGTAAGCCGTCGCGCTGAAAATTCCGCATCGGGCAGCGCGGGGCGTTCACGGGAATCTGATGGAAGTTCGGTCCACCCAGCCGGCTTAACTGTGTATCCAAATAGGAGTGTAGCCTTCCTTGAAGCAAGGGATCGTTGGAGAAATCGATTCCCGGGACCACATTTGCGGGACAGAAAGCCACCTGTTCGGTCTCGGCGAAGAAATTGTCCGGATTTCGATTCAACGTCATTTTGCCTACCATCCGTAGAGGAATGATCTCCTCGGGGATGAGCTTCGTGGGGTCGAGCACATCGAAATCGAGGCTGTCCGCTGTCGCTTGGTCGAAGAGTTGAAATCCAAGCTCCCATTGAGGGAAGTCGCCTTTCGCGATCGCCTCGAACAGGTCCCGACGGTGAAAATCGGGGTCGGCTCCGTTGATTTTCACCGCCTCGTCCCAGAGCACCGAAGCCATACCGAGGAGCGGCCGCCAATGGAATTTGACGAAGGTCGAACCTCCGGCTGCGTCGATCAGCCTGAAGGTATGCACGCCAAAGCCTTCGATCATGCGGAGGGAACGCGGAATGCCCCGGTCGGACATCGCCCAGACCAACATGTGCATGCTCTCCGGCATCAGCGAGGCGAAGTCCCAAAAGGTATCGTGCGCAGAGGCCGCCTGCGGATATCCGCGGTCCGGCTCCATCTTCACCGCGTGAATCAGGTCCGGGAACTTCATCGCATCCTGAATGAAGAAGACGGGGATATTATTGCCGACGAGATCGAAGTTTCCTTCTTCGGTGTAGAATTTGACGGAGAATCCTCGGACATCGCGCGGCAGGTCGCCCGAACCGGCTCCCCCGGCAACGGTGGAGAAGCGAGCGAAAACGTCGGTCGTTTTCCCGGGCTGAAGAAACTCGGCCCGCGTTTCGTCCGAGACCGTACCGTACGATTCGAAATACCCGTGCGCGCCTGAACCCCGTGCGTGAACGATCCGTTCGGGGATACGCTCATGGTCGAAGTGCGTGATTTTTTCCCGCAGGATGAAATCCTCGAGAAGGGTGGGGCCTCCGACCCCCGCCTTTAGCGAATTTTGGTTGTCTTCGATGACCACGCCTTGGTTCGTCGTCAGGGGCTGCCCTTCGTCTGTCACGGTCTGATGCGTCTCTCCGCTGAGAAAGCGGCGCAGTGCGGTGAAGGGGCAGGAGCCCTTTTTTTTGGATGCGGCGGTCGCCGGCGCGGTCTCGGTGGGAGAAGATTTTTTTCGATTTTTCATGGAAAGAGGGGGACGCAGAAAACGTGCGCATAACGAAACGACGTGTGCTGTCGAAGCCGGGCGCGGTCACTTTCGTGCGAAATGCTACGGTTTGACTTTAAGCGAATATATGACGCAGGAGTATCGGGCGACTCCCCCCTTGCGTTTCCGAAAACGGACTATGCGTGCATGGGGAAAACGCTTTGTCGGGTTCGGTTGGCACTCATTGACCCGCCCTGGCACTCTTGGCGTTCTAGCACGGCATGGCACCGGGATTGCTATGGGATGGGACAAAATCGCCCCCAAGCTCCGGGGCGGATTTCCCTTCCCTATGCTTCTTCCTATCCGTTTCCCTTTCGCGGGACTCCGGCTCCGCTCTCGGTTAAACCGACGATTGGCGCTGAGTGCGGCATTCGTCGTTTTTTCCTGCATGGCAACCGCCGCCGAGCCCAAGGTGACCGAATCGTTCAGTCTGCAGATATTGCGGCTCCCCCTCGATCATCAGGGACCTCAAGTGGTCGACGTGTTTCTCAAGTTGACGTACGTCGAAGGAATTTCTTCGGGCGACTACCCGGATTTCGAAGCGGTCGAACGCGAGGTCAAAACGTTTTTGGCGAAGTATCCGAACGAAAAGGACCATATCGAAATCGTGAACAAAAAGCTTTGCCTAGATTTATTAAAGCGCTACCCGAAGGTGACGGTCGTGGCGATCCATGTGAAAACCTACCCCACGATGACGGTGCCTTACGCGCATGTCTCCCACGTGAGCGCCGCGCGATGATACGCTCATCGTACAAGTCGATCCTTTACGCGACCGCAGTGGCACTACTCGCACACGCCGTGGCGGCGAAGGAGCCGGTTTCGCTCGTGGTCCAACTGGACCTTCCGGTCAAAAACGCCCAATTTGCCGGGCTCTTGGTCGCCGAGCAGCGCGGATGGTATCGCGAGGAGGGACTGGCGGTTAAAATGGTCGTTTCGACGGCTACTACGAATGTCGCCGCCACCGTCGCCGCGTCGGACCACACCCTCGGTTCGATCGAAAGCGGTCTTTTTCTCGAGGGGCGTTCGAAAGGACTATCGATTGTCGCGATCGGAACGATGTTTCAGGCTTCGCCCTTGAGCCAGATAAGCCTTGCCTCGTCGAAGCTGCGCACCCCGCGCGATTGGATCGGAAAGCGCATCGCGATCGGGGCTGACGGCCAGGAAGCGATCGATGCGGTCCTGGCGAAAACCGGCTTAACGCGGTCGCAATTCGTCCCGCTCGCCGCCGAGTACGATAACGCTCCGCTGCTCGACGGCCGCTACGATTCGAAACAGGGCTATCTGGTCGACGAGTTTGTGGCTATGCGCGTGGCAGGACATGACGTCAGCGCAATCCTTTTGAGCGATTACGGAAACGTCGCCTATTCCCAGGTGATGTTCGTGTCCCAAGCGTTCTTGAAGGCAAATCGGGCCGCGCTGGTGCGTTTTCTCGTCGTGAGCAACCGCGGCTGGAAGGCTGCGATGGCCGATACCGCGGCAACGGCCCGGATGATTGTCGAGAGCTATGAGCCGTCTCTGAGCCTGGCCTATCAAACGGAGTCGTTGACGCAGATTGCGCCTTTCCTGGTGAAGGAGAGTTCCCGGATGGGAACGATGAAAAAAGAGACGTGGGAGGAAAACGCCCGTGCCTTTCTCGGGTCGCGTCAGGAGGCGAGCTTGCCCCCCATCGAAGCCTGGGTGGATTTCGCCCTTGCCGAAGAAGCGGCGGCGATGCCGGCACCGTGATGCCCACTCTCTGACGAGGCCGTTCGTTCACTTCTTGGACGGGCGGTCGCGCCGGGCGGTCCATAAGATTGCGTTGCCGAGGAGGCGGAGAAAGTTCGTGTCCTTGAAATCTGCCGGAATCGGTGGTTGGCGGTGCGAATGCCGATCACGGCTTTGCCGGATTCCCAATGCGCTCGAACGAGTTTCCTCTCCTTCTCCGGCAGGGCGAGGCGGCGGGCAAAAACGATCATGACGTCCGTCTGCGCCTGCAGGTGGAGATTGGGGAGCGTCCGCACGAAGTCTTCGCGAATCAGGGGAGTGTCGGGGTGATGCGCGGGGAGTTTGAACGTGGCGGGATCGCGCTTGATCGGACCCGCGTTCGTTAGCGGGCGACGCGGATCGCTCGGGCAGAGCCGGAGGAAAAAAGGCTTCTCGTGCTCAGATCGAGGAACTCGCGGAATTGTTCGATGCTCTTAGAATTATCGGGGGCTCGATTCACGTAATCGATGCGATCACCATGCGAAAAGCGACCGTTTTTCTCTGGGCACCCCTTCGCTGCCGGACTGTCGCTTGACAGGCGGCTTCAGCACAAGTGCCCTTTCGTTGGGTAGCCTTCGCTTCCGGGCGTAGGTCGCTCCGTGGCCCCTCTCTCGTGACCATCGTCTTCTCGCCGCGGGAGATTTACCTTCCTCACCCTCTTCCCCATGAACGAATTTCTCCCCGGTGTCACCCGCCGCGTCTTTCTCGCGGAAGTCACCGCCGCGGGGGCTGTTCTTGTGCTGGCACCCCACTTGAAAGCGGCAGGGGCGACCATGACGTCGCCGTTTCGCAGCGGATGGCAGAGAATGCCGGATCGAGCGTGGGCAGGGCCGGATTTCTGGACGAATCCGATGCAGGATTGGCGCATCGCGAATGGACGTCTGGAATGCATCAAGGCGGCTCTCGCGCGCAACGTCCATGTCCTCACCCGAGACCTGCTGGCTGGAGCAGGCACCCTTCTGATGAGCGTTCGGTTGGGTCGGGTGGGCGGTGGGCCCATGGCCGAAGGCAAGGGATCCGCTGGTTTTTCGATCGGCGTCAAGACCGAACTCGAGGACTACCGACATAGCCTGATTTACGGAAGTGGGCTCGAACTGGGAATTCGCACGAAGGGGGAACTTTTCATCGGTGTGGGAAAGCAGGCGTCGATCGCCCCGCTTGCGTTGGGGGAGTGCAACGAGGTCGAGCTGCGGATGGAGCTCGAGGCCAAGGAGTCGAATCGGCCAAGCCGACTGCGACTGGCCGCGTACCACGGGTCGGGAGGGCAGTTGCTCGGAGAGTGCGTGCACGCGCTCCCCTCGGGGGTCGCCCTTGCGGGGAATCTCGCGCTGTGCGCAAACTTTGGCGCGATGTCGCGCACGGCGGCGGGTCGAGACCCGGCGGCTGGCGATGTCGACCGTTGGTGGTTTCAAACCTGGACAATTGCCGGGACGAAAATCTCCGATCGTCCGGAACGGGCATTCGGACCGCTCTTTTTCAATCACTACACGGTGCATGAGGGCACGATGAAGATGGCCGTGCAACTGGCGCCGATCGGCCCGCGCGACGAAACGCGCGTCCGCTTTCAGGTCAAGCGCGAGGGAACCTGGACAACCATCGCGGAGGCAACGGTCGATCCGGTCGCGCGAAACGCGACCTTTCGCGTCGATGGTTGGGACGCCCGAGCCGACGTGCCTTATCGCGTCGCCTACGCTTTGAAGGATATGGGAGGTCCCGCTCAGGACTGTTTTCTCGAAGGAGTCGTGCGCCGCGATCCAGTGGCTCAACCGACGATCACGGTCGCGGATATCTCCTGCAACGCTCACTTCGCTTTTCCCAACACGGCCTGCGTTGCAGGTATTGCCAAACTCGACCCCGATCTGATCGCGTTCACGGGCGACCAATATTACGAGGCGAGCGCCGGTTTCGGCGTGGACCGCAGCGGGGGAGATGCCTCGATTCTCGATGTATTGAGAAAGTGGACGCTGCACGGATGGACGTGGCGCGACCTGCTGCGCGACCGCCCGGCGGTGTCGATCCCGGACGACCACGACGTTTATCACGGCAATCTCTGGGGGGAGGGCGGTGCAAAGGCGCCGGGAAACGAACCTCCAGCGGAGGCAAAGGGCGGCTACAAAATGGAAGCGGCCTTCGTCAATGCGGTGCACCGCATGCAGACCTCGCATCATCCGGATTCGCCCGGCCGGCCCGGCCTGCAGGGAATCACGGCATACTACGGTCCGTTGACTTACGGCGGGATCGGCTTCGCGATTTTGGCGGACCGGCAATTCAAATCCGCCCCCGATGGAACCGTACCGCCCACGGGGAGCGGACGGGCCGACCACGTCGTTGACCCGGCCTTCGATCCAAAAACGGCGGACCTTCCGGGTCTGACCTTGCTCGGGGATGCGCAGATGAGCTTTTTGCGCGCTTGGACCGACGAGTGGCGGGGCGCAGAGATGAAGGCGGTGATCTCGCAGACCCTTTTTACCGCAATGGCCACGCATCACGGCCCCCGTTACGAGCGCTTGATTGCCGATTACGACACCAATGCGTGGCCGCAGTCGGCTCGAAATGCTGTTTTGCGCGAGATGCGTCGCGTTTTCGCCTTCCACATCGCCGGCGACCAGCACTTGCCGGCGGTCGTCCACTATGGAATCGACGGACCGCGCGATGGGGTCGTCGCGTTCGCGTCTCCTGCGGTGAACAATGTCTATCCGCGAAAATTCGAACCGGAGGGAGCGACCGCGTACACGGGCGATTTTCGCGACAGCTTCGGTCATCCGATGGCGGTGCTTGCCTCTGCGAACGCCAAGCCGACTTTTCGATCCGGCGTCCTCGACATGGAAGTCGACAAGGCCTGCGGATTCGGCGTGGTCCGCTTCAATAAGCCGGGGCGGACGATCACGATCGAATGCTGGCCGTTGCTGGCGGATCCGGGTCAGGCCGGCACCCAGTTTCCCGGATGGCCGGTTACAGTGTCACCGCTCTCCAACTACGGCAAAGCCGCCCCCGCGCAACTGCCGGAATTACGGGTGGCGGGAGCGACGAGGCCGGTAATTTCGGTGATCGACGAGAAGACGGGAGAAACCGTTTATTCGGCGCGGATGCCTTCGACCGGTTGGCGTCCCTCGGTCTTCTCGGCAGGATCCTACACGCTCCTGGTGACCGTTCCCGAAACCGGTGCACAACAGCGTGTGACCGGAGTCTCCGCGTCGTCGAACAATACCGCCGTCCTTGCCCTTACTGTTCGATCGCCTTAGCTGCTGGGCGTGTCATTTCCCGAACGCTTGGTTCCCTTCGCCCCAATGCACTGCCTGCGTTTTTGCGGCTCTCTCCTCCGTTCTCTTCGGTTCGCGCTGACCCTGGCCGGGTGCATCGCTCCCTTGGTCCTAAATCTTGGCACAAGGGCAGTCGCCGCGACCGCAAAGAACCCACCGAACGTCCTCTTCGTTATTTTTGACGATTAGGGTGGCAGCACCCACACCGGCGCGGCCGGCAATACCTGGATCAAGACTCCACATTTCGATCGGGTCGCGCGCGAAGGCATCCTCTTCAAGAATGCCTTCACTTCGAATCCGAAATGCAGTCCCTGCCGTGTTTCGATTCTGACAGGACGGAACAGTTGGCAACTGAAGGAAGCAGTCTCGCACAACGGCATGTTCCCTGCGGGTTTTGTGGTTTATCCCGATTTACTGGAGAAAGCCGGTTATTCGATCGGGTTGACCGGCAAGGGATGGGGCCCGGGCGACTTCAAGACCCTCACCGGACGGACGCGTAATCCGGCGGGTCCTCCCTTTGTTGGGAGGAAGCGCAAAGCGGAAACCTCGGCGATTTCGGATAACGACTACGCCGCGAATTTTGACGAGTTCCTTCGCCAGCGCGTTGCGGGCAAACCGTTCTGTTTCTGGATGGGATTTACCGAACCTCATCGCGCGTACGAACGCGGCTCGGGTGTACGCCTGGGCAAAAAACTTTCGGATGTGGTCGTTCCCGCCTATCTGCCTGACACCGAAACGGTCCGCTCCGATTTGCTGGACTATGCGATCGAGGTCGAATCGGGGGATGCCCAACGCGGTCGGGCGCTGGCGGTCCTTGAAGCGACGGGCGAACTGGAGAATACGCTCGTCGTCGTCACTTCCGACCACGGTATGCCCTTTCCCTTGGTTAAAGGACAAATTCACGAGGATGGCTTTCACATTCCGCTGGCCATGCGGTGGGGTGCGGCGATCGCGCCCGGTAGGGTCGTCGAAGACTTTATCAACGTGCGCGATTTCGCCCCCACTTACTTGGAGCTGGCAGGCATTTCCCCTCATCCGCAGATGACGGGCCGCAGTCTCGCGAAGATCTTGCGCTCGCCTAAATCGGGCTGGATCGAAAACCGCGACACGATGCTCACGGGCAAGGAGAGGCACGACATCGGCCGGCCGGGCGATCTCGGATATCCGGTGAGGGCTTTGCGCACGAAGGACTATCTTTACGTGCACAATTTCTTCCCGGACCGCTGGCCTGCGGGCAATCCCGAGACGGATTTCGGTAACGTCGATCCCAGTCCGACGAAGGAGCTGATTAAACAGCTCGGTGGATACTTCTACGAGCTCTCGTTGGGCAAGCGTGCGCCCGACGAGTTGTATCGCTTAAGCGACGATCCCGAGAACGTTCGCAATCTCGCGCACGACCTAGCGTTTGTACCCGTGATGGAGGAACTGCGCACCCGCATGATGAAGATGCTTCGCGACGAGGGGGATCCGCGCGCGCTGGGGCACGGAGAGGTGTTCGATACGTATCGTTATGTGGGACCCCGCATGAAGGGCTATGAGGCCTGGCTCGCGAAACAGCCGGGGTTGCCTTCCAAATAGCGACTCGATCACCTATCAGCCTCCGATTCGCTGGTGGGGGGCTCGCTTACGACGGTCGCTTGGCCGGCGGAATCACGGTACTCCAAGTGCGGGTCGCGTCTTTAAGGTCGAAACCCGGACCCTCGGCGGTGGCGCAGAAGAGGTGGGTGGGCACGCCGTCCTCAATGAGGAGCTGAGGGCGTTCGAGGAATCCCTGGCGGGTCGTGTGACCGTCGTTCCAGAGCAGTTTGCGGCTGTAAGCGAGCGTCGCGCGGTCGAAGTCTAAATCGAAAACGCGCGATGGGCAGAAGGTCCGGGGGATGGGTTACTTCGCCGAAAAACGAAATTCCGTGGTGGAACGGTAAGTATTTCCGGGACGAAGAATCGTCGAGGGAAAGTGGGAATGATTGACCGAGTCCGGGAAGTGCTGCGTCTCGAGCGCAAAAAAACCGATTCGGCCGATTGCGGGGAGTTCGCTCAGCTTGCTCGTGTAAAGCTGCACGCCCGGCTCCGTCGTCCACACCTCCAAAGCACGTCCGGTGCCGGGGTCGTACACCCGTGCCGCGCGAAACAAGCCGTTGTCCCCCTCCGCACGGTTGAGGACGTAGTTGTGATCGTAATTCGGGGAGCGCCCGATCTTCGAGGCGCGTGCGCCGACCGGGGCGGGGCGGGTGAAATCCAGAGCCGTGCCGGCGACTTCTAGAAACTCTCCCGTAGGGATAAGGCGGTCGTCGGTAGCGGTGACGCGATCCGCGGCGATTTCGAGCTCGTGGTTGAGCACGTCGCCGCCTCCTCCGAGGTTGAAGTAGGCGTGGTTCGTCAGATTGACCGGTGTCGGTTTGTCCGTTGTCGCAGCATATTCGATACGCAGCGCATTTTCTTCGGTGAGGGTGTAGATCACGCTTGCGTCGAGATTACCCGGATACCCGTTCTCGCCGTCCGGGCTGAGATAGGTCAATTTGATCGCGGGCGAAGTCGCGCTCTCCAGGACTTCGGCTCTCCAGATCGCTTTGTCGAAACCCCGGTCGCCTCCGTGAATGTGATTGGGCTTGAGATTGGGCGTGAGCAGGTATTCGCGTCCATCGAGCGTGAAGCGGGCGTTGGCGATTCGATTGACGACGCGACCCATGACGGCGGCGGCGCGGGCGAATCCGGAGACGAAGCCTTTTTCGCTGGCGACCACTTCGGCGACGACGCCCGCGGAGAGGCCGTCGCGGTCGGGCATGCGCAGTTCGGTCACCATGGCCCCGTACGTGGCGATCTTGGCGAGCGCACCGTGTCGGTTTGTCAGCGTGAAGCTTTCGATTTGTGTGCCATCCGGGGCGCGTCCGAAAACGCCGCGCCGAATATTGGCACGAGCGCCTGCGGCGGCCGCGGATGCAGGATCTTCGGACGGAACGAGGCGGACGATTCGCCCGGGGATGCCATTGAGGGTCAGATAGAGGAGGCCATCGGGGCCATTAACGACGGTGCGCACTCGATCGAGGCCTTTGAACAGAATCTCCTGGCTGACCACCCGGTCGCCCGCCACTTCGATGCGGCGGAGTTGCTGGCCAATGAGACCGGCCACAAACAATTGATTCTTCCAGAGGGGGAAACGATCGCCGGTGTAAAACTCGATTCCGGACGGGGCGATGGAGGGAGACCAGGCAATCGCGGGAGAATCCATTCCGTCTTTGCTGGCTTCAAAGTGGCGGACGGCGTCGACGCCGCGCGAAACGAGTGGCCAGCCATAGTTGTGGGCGGGATCGATGACGTTGAGTTCGTCTCCTCCGATCGGCCCGTGTTCGGTTTCCCACATGCGCCCGGTGACCGGATGATACTGCAGGCCTTGGGGATGGCGGTGCCCGTAGCTCCAGATGGAGCCAAGCGCGCCGGGACGGTTCACGAACGGATTATCCGATGGAACGCTCCCGTCGTCCTTCACGCGGTGAATTTTTCCGAGTGGACTGGTGAGATCTTGCGCCTCCTCCGGCAGCCCACGGTCGCCGACGGTGAAAAAGAGGTTGCCTTTCGGATCGAAGAGAAAGCGGCAGCCGAAATGAGACGAGTCTTTAGAGTAGTATTTCGGATCCGCCCGGAAAATTTCTTTCTGGTCGGTCCATCGTCCAGCGACGATTCGCCCGCGGACGACCACCGTCATGGAAAAATCGGTGGCGGTACCTTCTTCGGAGTACGCAAGGTAGATCCAACCGTTCTTGTCGTAATCGGGATGGAGAATCAGGTCGAGGAGACCTCCGTCTTGTTTGTAGTAGACGCGAGGTGTGTCGGCGATCGGCGCGCTCAGTGGACGACCCGGTTCGACGATCCGGAGATTCCCCTTCCGTTCGGTGATCAACATCCGTCCGTCGGGAAGGAAGGCCAGGCCCCAGGGCGTATCCAGACCGTCGGCGATCGTTTCCAGACGAAACGTGTGCAGCTCGCTTTCGATCGGATCGGCAGGCGGTGGGGGTGGCGGCTGGATGCGGCCGGCGGCAAATGCGTCGTGCTGCTGGCGCAAGTACACCACGAGGCCGCCTATTTCCTCGGGACGGAGGACCGCGGCGAATGGCGGCATTCCGGAGGCGGGCCAGCCGTCCCGGATACTCACGGCGATGTCCTTGTCCTCGCCGCCGTGATTCCATCGCGCGTCGAGAAGGCTCGGTCCGCTTCCGCCCATCAGACCGGTGCCGTGACAGGCAACGCAGAGAGTGGTCGCGATCGACTCCGCAGTTCTGGGCGGCGATTCGGTCGCGGCGAACCCGCAAAAGGGACCGGCGAAGCTAAGGAGCAGGCGAGCTATTCTGGGCAGGCGAGCAGCGTGGAAAGGAGTCATTGGCCGTGACCGACGTTGATAGCAGTAGAAGGTCCGAGGGAAAGGCGCATTTCGTAAATCCGACCGAGCGCTGGGGCTCCCTCCCTTTCCCCGATTCTGCAACGATCTGGCATCGCTGCGGCTGCGCGAGTCGGGCGAGCAAGCTTCAGGGGCGAGCTCCTACTCCCCACGCGGCGTGCGCGTAGTAGGCGAACCAAAATCCCAGATAGAGGAGAGCGAACCACAGCACGGTCGCAGACATGGTCACGATCTGCCAGAGACAGAATGCGGCCATCCCTACCGCGACGAGCGCCGCAAGGTGGAGCAGGGGCTTTTGGGCAGGAGCGACCAGCGAGGCGACAAGCAGTCCCAAGGCGAGAGGCGGCAGCAGAACGAGGAAAGGATGCGTATCCGAGGCACCGAACGATTTTCTAAAGCCACCGCCGACGATGCTTAGCGCTATAAATCCAAGCCCGAGGGCGGTCGCGGTTATCCCGAGGATCCAACGGAGAGTGGTCATTGCAGCGATAGAGGGTTACCTGGTGCGGATTAAGTGCGAGGCTTCGCTTTCGGCGTTTTCGGTGCCTCGGCCAGATAATACCATGCCGAGGATCACGCGGCGCGAACGATCGTTTCCTTGGCCGAACGGAGAAAGATCAACGTCGATCCTCGGACGCCCCAAGCGCCATTGGCAGGCCGGAAGGCATCGGGACGTTGTTTCAGGTAGTCCGCCTGCTGTTCGGGCTTTAGGGCGATCATCGCCCAGCCCTCGTCAGGCGCACCGAGCGAAGCGAAGACCTTCCCGCGGACGCAGAAATCGAGGTGATTCATGTACGCCGATTCCAGCGCCCCCGGAAGCGCGAGCGCGATTTGGCGAAATGTGGTGGCGGTCATCGAATGCAAAAGCGGGAGACGACGATGCAGAGTTCTCGCGTTTGACGTGCGTTATCCGATTTCTTCGTTGGCGCCACGTATCTTCCCTGCCTCGATCGCTCTCAGCGAAGCGCGGTATTGAGCCTCCAACTCTTCGTGAGCGGCGATGGTCATTCCCAGGTTGAGAATAATGCCGTCGTTAAGTGCATAAATCCAGCTATGTACGGTCAGCGGCTGTCCGCGATCCCACGCATCGCGAGCGATCGTCGTCTGGCAGACGTTGACCACCTGTTCGATCACGTTCAGCTCGCAAAGCGTATTGGTGCGGGCTTTGTCGCCGGTCACGGAGTGCAGGCAGGCTTTGTGTTTTTCGGACACGTCTTGAACGTGGCGCAGCCAGTTGTCGGCGAGGCCGATACGTTCGCAGCGAAGCGCGGCTCGCACGCCGGTGCACCCGTAATGTCCGACTACAATGATGTGCTTCACCTTGAGCACATCGACGGCAAACTGCATCACCGAGAGACAGTTCAGGTCGGTGTGAACGACGACGTTGGCGACGTTCCGATGGACGAACAACTCGCCCGGGAGCAGATTGACGATTTCATTTGCCGGCACGCGGCTGTCCGAGCACCCAATCCACAGGTATTCGGGAGATTGCTGACGCGAGAGTTTGAGGAAGAAGTCGGGATCCCGCTCCCGAATGGCATCGGCCCAGGCGCGGTTGCGTTCGAAGAGGTGGTCGAGTGGTCCCATGGCGAGTCGCATGGTTGAAGACTAGATCCGGTTGTCGATGGCAATTCGCGCCCGGTAGCACGCATCGCTCTGGAGGACGGAGCTTTGCGCACAGCCGGGGTTTGTCGTCTCCGATCGCTCGTCGATCCGTTCGACTACTTGGCGGATTCGGAGACCGTTTTCAGCTGTGCCAAGCCTTTTTCGAAATCCGCTCCCACCACCTTGTCCATGTCCATGAAGAGGCCGACCGCCTTGGACATGAAGTTGTTTTTTCCATACATCACCAGGAGACGTTTGTCTGGGCCCCTTCCGGCTTGATCGCGAATTCGGTGACGTTCTGCGCGGCGAAGGGTTTTATGAATTCCAGATCGATTTTGACGAAATCGCTGGGACGGCTCTCGGTGACGGTCATCCGACCTTCTCCGACTTCCTTGTTGCCCACCCAGTGGTAGATGGCGCCCTTGCCGGCGGCGGACCCTTCGTGGGTCTCTTTCATCGCCGGGTCGATTTTGGCCCAGGGCGACCAAGCTTTCCAAAGGTGAAGGTCGTTTATCTGCGTGAAGACCACCGGGGCCGGCGCAGAGATAGTGGTGGCGCGGGCGATTCGGAAATCGGTCGGCTGAAGCGATACGACGATCGCGAATACGATCGCGATCGAAGCGAGCGCAGTAAGAATTTTTGCGGGCATGGGAGGGGGGATCGAGTTGAGGTGATTAAGTATCTGATTTCATTGAACATAGCTATGTCAACGCCATCGTTTGACAGGTGTGCCGCAAAAGAGGGAGAGCATTCAATTTGGACTCGAGTCCCCCGATCGTGGGGATCGACGGGTGGGCAGCAGACGAACCTCAGCCGCAGGGCATCGTCGCGGATTTCGTGCGGTTCGGCCCGATCGTCTGCGGCTTCCGGGAGCGTCTGTTCGAATGAACGATCACGTTCGGCTCCTTCCCGTGCGCCATTTTTCGGTGGCGCAGCGCGTCGCGGGCGAGGTTCATTGCCACCTGCGTGATCCACGCGGACGGATTGGGGGGGACCCCCGATCGACCAGGGAGAGATTTCCCGGTGCCAGCCGCGTGAGGGCGCCGTGGAGACGCCCGGCCTCATGCCGAAAAAAGTGCTCGACGACTGCGGAGGCGCGCTCGTTCGGCGAGGAGGTCGTTTCGCCCGAGGATTCGGGAAGGGACCGCGGCATGTGTTCCATGGACGGTCGAGAAGCGTGAGACTAGACGGCGATGGACTTCGCCCTTGGCCTGCTCGCACTCACGCCCAAGTGGCAGGCTTCGGTGAGCGGACGAATTTCGATTTTTAAGCCGTAGGCGAGTCCGGGGTGCTGCTGGGCGATTTCGGTCGCTTCATCCAGGCCATTCACCATCACTTTCACGAAGCCGCCAATCGCTTCTTTGGCTTCGGGGAAAGGTTCGTCCACGACACGCACCCCGTTTGTACCGGAGACGGTCCGAGTGTTCGCTTCCAAGGGTTGTCCTTCGACTGCCTTGCCCTGTTCAAGGAGCGCGTCGTACCAGGCATTCCAGCGGGTCATGAGCCGATGACGTTCATCCGAACTGAGATGGGCGTGGGTTTCAGGACCCGTATTTCGGAAGAGGAGCAGGTACGGTGCACGGGCGGCAGATGTATTCGTGGGGAAAAGAAACGAACTATTTTCAGACTGGTCGTGATTGTCGGTTGGCGAGAAAAATGCGCTCCCTGGAAAGTTAATGCTTCAAAGTGGCGCTTTACGGGAATTCGCGGATTCGCGAAAAACGCTCGCGCCGGAGTCTGAATGGCCGGTGCTCATTCGCCGTGTTCATGAAAGCAAAGCGCTTTCTTCAAAAATGGAAACAGTCCCACTTCATGCGCGCGGTTACTTGGACCGTCTGGTCGGTCTTCGACGGGAACTCGCGGATTTTGCCTATACGCTCGACCGGCAAAGCCGGATCGACGCGGCGGATGCGGTCATGACGATCTTTGCCCGCGTGGCAGAACTGGCCGAGGAATTGGAAACCGGCTCGAGCGTCGCTCGCGATTCCGCATCGGTTTATTCGCGGGGCTGAAAACGATCGGGCAGCCTCGTTTTCGAGGACACCTAACAACGTCGATGGGTGAGCGATCTCCTCTCGGGCGAAGAGAAATCCGCCGCCTTCGAGGGAACGCGGTGTCCTCAGGTTAGAACCAGCGGGCGAGAAGGCGTGCGAGCGAAGCGAGGACAATCGTCCCAGCAATCGCACTGGGAATGAAAAGGTACATCATGCCCGCCATCTCGTCCAAATGCGGTTTCGGCCACATTCCCAGCGCCGCTGCTCCGCCGAAAAGGAGAAGATGCGCGCCGAGGTGGAGCCAGATTGGCTGGTGACGCGTCAGCCAAGCGAGTCCCACGTACACGATCGCAACGATCGTGAAGGCGATAAAAAAAGCGGTGAAGCGTCCGTCCGGGCCCCGCGAGACCAGGTAGGAAGTCATCCCGATGACAACGCTGAGCAGATACATCGAAACCAGGGCGATAGGCACGGCGGAGAGGAACGGGGAACGGCGGTGAGGATGGATGTCGAGGAGGCACCAGATGCAGGAAAAAGGCGAGGAGTCGATGGCTCTGCGACCGCTTGAAAGGTTCCTTCCGTCGCCCCGGGGGACGAAGCCAGAACCCGTTTACGATCTGCCCAGTTCGTAGGAGCGAAGCAGGGCCTCGAGTTCGTGCTTCTGGGGAATCAGCGTACGGCGGTCGTGTCAAAACATGCCGGCCATGATCGCTCCGAAGACGCTCGGAAAGATAATGTAAGCGACGTCGATCTCGCTGCCCGCCTTTCCGACGGCTTTGAGCTGATGGACAGCAGAGGAAGGAGCAGGATCGTCGCGACCTGCAGGGCCGCGACAAGTTTTAGCCGGGTGCGCGACATACGACTCTCGTCGATCAAAGCCAAGACGCTCTCGCGAATGCTGCGTTCGCAGTGCGTGTTTCGCGCGAGGTGCAGGCGGTATCGTCGTACCAGTAGACACCACCCGATTCAGGGAAGACTCAGCGAAAGCACCGTTCCCATTCGCGGCTGAGTTCGATGGACGTGGATGCGCCGTCCGGTCGCATCAGGTGAAGGGCCATCGCACCGGTCGGTAGTGCCAAGGCGAGAAACGTCACCACGGCGAAGACGATAAAATGACGGCGTCGATCGACAAGTTTGGCAAGGAAGGTTGCTCTGTGGTTTTCCATTTCGGAGAGGTCGGGTTGGTTCTGCGAAGACTGCCAGGTTTTTTGAATATCATCGAAGCTCATGGGAAATTCGTTTCATCGAATCGGTTAGCTTTTGTTTGAGTCGGCTCAGCTGTGCGCCGACGTTCGTTTCGCTCTGTCCGTGCATGTGGGCCGTCTCCGCGTAGCTCACCCCATCCAGGTGGAGCAGGATTAAGGAGCGATCCACCGGCGGGAGCGTTCGAATCTGCGGGTAGATTCGCTCGAGGGTCTCTTTCTCCCGGCCGCCCACCTCGGGTAAGGATGTATCGAGAAAAGGTTGGGACTCGTAACGTTCGACGCGCCGCCGGTAATTTTTCTGGCTGCGCTTCCAAGTCAACGCGGTGTTATGAGCCACACGATAGAGGAAGGTCACGGGTTGAGCTCCTCCTCGAAATGCCGGCAGGGCCTGCCACACGGCGAGCATGAGTTCCTGCATCCGGTCGTAACGGTCTGCACCTTCCGCGAAGCCAAGGGCGACGTGGTGAAGGACGGCGGCGTGGGCGCTCATCCATTGGGAAAATTGGGCGTGGCGATCTTCGGTTTTCACTCGAGTAGCGATGAAACGTTAGATGCCGCTCCCGTCGGATCCTTACAGTGCGCGCTACACTCTCCCGCCGAAATCGTTTTCAGCGCTGTGCGTCTATTCGGGCATACGAGTGGGCTTCTGGTGAAGGCGACGTTTGCCCTCGAGTGTCCATTTGAAGTGCTTGACTGCGTGCCGCGCCGGGATCGGCCGCCTTCAACGCTTCGACGGCCGCAGAGAAGGTCTCCTCGGATATTTATTACACGGTGCGAATCGAACATGTGCCCGAGTATCGGTTTAACGTTTTCGGCAATTACACGTTCGACGGCGGTCTGCTGCGCGGTGGATCGCTTGGACGTGGCGCCCGGTACTCGTCCGAAACCGTGGTCAGTCGCGCGGTGGACTGGAACCCGGTCACGGGCGGGTATCAGGCCGGCGATAATGGGGTCTTAGATCTTAACGCGAGCTATCCGTGGAAGGTGCTCGGGTATCGGATCAATATCTCGTTCGGTGTCCATAATTTATGGACGAAGAGTATTCCGAGGGTTCCTTTGTTTTTTCGCCGGGCCGCAACCGGCTCTTCACGATTACGCTCCAATTCTAACCGGCACATCGATTTTCGAAATGGTTTCTTCAGGGTGACTGGGCTTGGTCCAGTCACCTTTTTTCTATTCACGCGGTGGCGTTGCGTGACCCTTCCGCTCCAAGCTGGCTCATTCCGCTTGCGGTGGCCGGTTGCGTCTAACGTGATCGGGGACGAGTCGCCGCTCGTTTCCCTTCATGACCCCACCCATTAGCCTATTCCTCCAGATCGCGCTGATTCTGATTCCGATCGTTTCTTTCAGCGGAATTATCGGCCGGATCGAGTCCACTTCCGGCCGTATTGCCTACGGGATCGCCCTGGCCTTGGCGATGGGCGCAGTGGCGTATTACCTCGGAACCTATCAAGGATGGCGACCGCTGATTTCCGCGCGCAGTCGGATGCCGCTCTCGCCCATCGCCAATGCGGCGATCGTCTCGACCGCGCTGCTCGCTTCTTTCGTTTTTATCGTTTGGCGCAGACGGAAGAAGCCATGAGGCGAGGGCGGCTGCGGCGGCCGCCCTGCGGACGACGCTTATTTGTTCTTGGCGAGCAAGGCGGAGAGAGCGGCCTCGTCGACGGTTCCAGTCACCGCGTGAAGGTGATGGAGGACGCCCATCCGGTCGTCTTCGCTGGAGGTGGAGACATCGAGCATCCAGTCCTCGGTCTTGGAAGCGGCGACGATGACGTCGTCGGCCCATTTGATGACCTCGGCGGCGGTGACGAAGCCTTCGGTCAGGCCCCGGATGTAATATTCGGCGAGAGTGCGGTTGTTGGCGGAGTTCGACATAAAAGACGGAGAAGGGTCAATCGATGAAGCGTCGGTAAAATTTCCAAGAGACCCACACTCCGAGCAGCGACCCAACGCTGCCGATCGCAAAACAGGCGAGTAAGTCGCATCCGAACGCTTCGGCGAGGGCCCAAAAGGCGTACCCGAAGAGAGTCGATCCCACAGGTATGCAAAGTTTGAGCACGAATGAAGGGCGAGAGCAGGTGGTATTTTTCGCCGTGCAGCCGGCCCTGGGAGCCGGTGGGCCGGCCGATCACAGTCGGTCTTCTTCTTCGGGAAGCGGTTGATCCTTCGTTTCCGGGAGCAAGGGCAGAACGAGGATGCCGAGGAGGAGCACGCCGCTCACCCACATTCCCGCGGTGCGGAATCCTTCGATATTGCCGCCGAGGCTTCGCGTGATCTGGCCGATCGTGAATGGTGCGGTCGCGGCGACCACGCGTCCGAAGTTATAACAAAAACTGGTGCCCGTGCTGCGCAGGCTGGTGGGGAAAAGCTCGGGCAGATAGATCGCATACACTGCGAACACACCCAGTTGTCCGAAACCCATCAGGGGAATCATCCAGAAGATCTGATTGAATTCGCGCATGCCCTTGAAGACGAGCACGGTCGATGCAAACGAAGCGACCAGCGCGATGGCGAAGGCGATTTTGCGTCCTTTAACCTGGGCGATTTTTGCCATGACCGTCATGCCCGCGAAAGCGCCGACGTTTTGAAGCATGAGCGCCATCGAACTCCAGAACGCCTTCTCGCTGCCGAGTGCCTCCGGGGAGAGATTCTTGGCGGCCAGGTGGGTTTCCACGAGGGTGCGGACGATCTTGGGATGGAAGTTGCCGATCCCCCAGAGACCGATGATGCCGGCGCTGCACAAGGCGAGACCGCCCCAGGCGTGCCGCCGCCATTTGGGATGAGTGAGAAGAACCTTATACGATCCGAATTTCACGCCGGTCTTGGCCCCGGCCGCCTTGGCGTCGACCCACTTTTGCGGTTCCTTCAAGCGGCCGAGAATAAACACGCAAAGAAAGGCGGGTGCCGCTCCAACGAGAAACATGGCCTGCCACGTTTTGAGTCCCATGGGTAGTAGTTCGCGGGCAGCGAGCATGCCGATGCCCATCCCGATCAACCCCGCCGTGATGTTGCCGATGCTGGAAAGCGATTGCAGCAAACCCAACGCGGGTGCGCGCGCTTTGTCGGGCACGCTGTCCGCGACGAGGGCGACCGCGAGACCGAAGACCCCGCCCACTCCCGTACCGGTGAGAAAGCGATAAACGCAAAAGTCGAAGAAACCGGTGGAGAGCGCGCTCAATCCGGTAAAGACGGAATACAACAACACGGACACGGTGAGCACCTTTGCCCGTCCGAACCGATCGCCGAGTGCGCCGAAGAAGAGTCCCCCTGCCGCCCACCCCAGGAGGAAGATGGAGGTCGTGTAGGGGCCGTACTCGGTGGCCATCTCTTTGGTCGGCAGCAACTGTTCCATCGCTGCGTCGCGCGCTAGATTGAACAGTTGCTGGTCGAGGCAGTCGAAGAGCCAAGCAAGGGATGCGATCGTGAAGACGAACCAGTGTTCGCGTGTGAGGAGCCGCCACCAAGGTTGGGATGTGCCAGTCATGAGAGAATGTAAAACGAGCGGGGGCGAGGGGGCGGTTAGGGCGAGGCGAGCGTAACGACGGTTCCGCGACGCGCGGATTCGTAAAGCGCAAGAATGAGGGCGACGGCCTTGCGGGCCTCCGCGCCATCCACCTCCAGCGGAACGCCGGTGCGGATGAAGTCGACGAGGTTCTGAATCTGGCGCCGGTGTCCGTGATGACTGATTTGATTCGGCGCGCTCGCACCGGAGCGCATGAGCGGATCGGGGCGCGACCGTTGGATGGCTGCATCCTCGGGGCGCTCTTCGCGAAAGTCCCAGCGAACGAGGGTGTCGTCCTCGAGGACGGCGGAACCATGTTCACCGCAAATCTCGACTCGTCGCGCCCAGCCCGGAGACAGCGCGGTGCTCGCCTCGATCGCTCCGAGCGCGCCGCAGGGGTAGCGCAGCGCGGCCACGGCGGTGTCCTCGACTTCGATCGAGGTATGCACCCGTCGGGTATTCCAAGAAAAAATCTCGGCGGGCATTCCGGCAAACCATTGCAGCAGATCGATCCCATGAATCGCCTGATTGATCAGCGCTCCGCCGCCGTCGAGCTCCTGCGTGCCGTGCCAGCTATCGCGATAGTAGGCCTCCGAGCGATGCCATTTCACGTAGGCGCTCGCCAGAACCAGCCGGCCGAATCGTCCTGCGGTCACCGCTTTCTTAAGCGCGCGGGCCCCCTCGCCGAAGCGCGCCTGAAAAATCGGCATCAGAGCGACCTTTGCGGCGGTGGCAGCGGCGAGGAGCTCGTCGACCCGCGCCAGCGTTACCTCCAGCGGCTTCTCGATCACGATGTGTTTACCGGCACGAGCCGCGGCGAGGGCGGGCTCGAGGTGAGCTCCGCTCGGGGTGGCAATGCAAAGCACATCCAGTTCGGGGTGGGCTAACAGCGCCTGCAAGTCGGTCGTCGAAAAGTCTGCTCGATGCTTTTCGGCGAACGCCTGCGCCTTTGCCCCCGAGCGACCGCACACGCCCATCAAACGGGCTCCGGGAACGTCGGCGATCGCCAGTGCATGGAAGTCGGCAATCATGCCGACACCCACAATACCGAAGCCGAGGGAGGAACGAGAAACGGACGCCATGCGCAAAATTTAAGGAGGGAGGAGGAGGGTGGGACGGAGCGACGCCGTTGCGTTCGACTGCATTGTCGTCGCGGCTTGCCGCTCTTGCGAGGGAACGGGCCATGCCGGCTTCGAGATCAGCAGAGAAAAGGAAATCGATTCAAGCTCGCAGGCGGGGAATCGCACACCGACTGGCTTCTCGACACCAGAGCGGGTGCTGCCACGCTGGCTTAATGTCCTCCAATTACGAGAAGCTCCGCGCCGACATCGTGGTCGCGATGAAGGCGCGCGATTCCAAAACGGCGTTGATCCTCCGCACCAACGATGCAGGGATTCAGCGCGCATCCATGGATTTGGGTAAACCGATCGACGATGCCCTGGTCGTTGCCACGTTGCGCAAGGTGGTGAAAAATCTGGCCGATGCCCGCACGGAATTCGAAAAAGGAGGGCGGGCGGATCTCGCGGAGGCAAACACGGCGGAGATCGCCGTCATCGAAAAATATTTGCCGCAGGCGCTCGACCCCGCGCGCGTGGACGCGTTGATCGCAGAGGCGATTCGCTCGACGGGAGCGCAGTCGAAAAAGGAAATGGGCAAGGTCATTGCGGCCCTCAAGCTGTTGCCCGAGGCGGGAAGTTTGGATTTCGGCGCAGTGAGTAAACAGATTCAAGCGAAACTGCCTTGAACGTTAAGCGATTGCCGCCCGTTCTGCGGCGATCGCGCCGATAAAGGAGGGAAGTTCGACCTCGAACCGGCTGCCTTCGCCGGGTTAGCTGGTGGCAATTCCATCGGATCGGCCGGATCGCGCCGAGCGGCACGGAGTGGACAGAGCCGCCGGTCGCAGCGAGGCGGACCGCGAGTTCGGCGCAGACATCGTGGGTGATTTGGTCAGGATCTGCACGGACGTTTTGAGGCGGCTCGGAGGAGAACGAAGAGAAGGGGAAGGGCTGGCCCCAAGGCACGCGCGAATTGACGATGTGGCGTCCATCCGGGGCCTGGAGGGTAATCCAGCGATCGTGTGCGATCACGGTCGCCCATGCTTGGCGGGAAAACGAAACCCTGTCGTCGCGTTCGAGTACGGGGATGCCGCGAGCGCCCGGAGTTGTGCTTCCGATAAGTTGAGTTGGCGATCGACGACGGACGAGAGCGCGCGGGCCGTTTCGCTCAGCAGGCGTTCGACGGCCGCTCGCCGTTTGTGGTAAGATCCGACGACCGGACATTCGGCGAGAAGGCCGAATGAAATTAGTAACGTAATTGTTAGCAGCAGTATCCGCGTTTTTAGTGGAGGGTCGGACAAGACTGTTTTCACCGTTCCGGCGAGCTGGGCCGCCATTAGAGGTTGGGAATGGTCAAACGCGAAAAATCCGGCATCGGGAGATACGGATCCGAGCGTGGCAAACCCCATCCCCATTGATAACCTCTGGAAGACCTTTCGGCTCAGGATCGCGGCGAATGTGCCGAAGCAATCGAGGTCAATCCCTCTGGGCGGACACCTATGAACGGGGCGCCTCATCGCTGTTTTTACATTTTTTGGACCCTCCTGGGGGCTATCGCCGCGGTGGCGACGAGCGGTTGTGCAACCTCTACTCTGGCGGTCGCGGAGACGGGCCAAACCCCTGCGCATGTGGTGGTGGCGAACCGGACCGATTATACGTGGAAACTGACTTTTGCGCTGAAGGGACAGGTTGCTTTGTCCGCGACGCTTCTTCCGCGTCAAACCGTGGATCTCGCCCTCGATGCAGGCGAATACCGGATTGAACAGAGCGTGGTCGGAGGGACCGATGAGTCCCACCTCGGCCAAGTCTTGACCGAGCGCTTTGAAGAAGGACGGACCTACCGTTGGCCGTTGGTGACCCTTTTGTCCGATGCCACGACGGCCTCCTTCTAGGCATGAGTGTGTCCACGCAATTACGCAGGGTGGTGGCGGAGATTCAATTGCAGCCCGGCTCGGCGGCCATGCGCCGTGTGGCCGGACGACCGCTTTTCCACTTTTGGTCTGTGCTCCAAGCATACGTTCGACCGGTATTGCTTGCTCCGCATGGACGTGTGGCGGAAACCCTCGTGAGTTGGACGTGGATGGAGCCAAATGAGCGCAAGCCCGCCAGTTCGTCGGAGCTTGCTCGCCTCAGAGAACGACTCAGGGACGCCGCGGCGGCTCTCGCCGACGCTCCCGCCGCCGACGGCCGGGAGAGCGATGAAAGGAATGCTCGCGAAGCGATTCTCGCCACGGCCTCGGTACTCGAGGCGCTCGCGGCAAAATCGGATGCGGCGCTCAATGCGTTTTCGGCCCGGACTTCCAATGGACTCATGGTGCATAGCTGGGGCGCGGGGACCGCGGCCCGCCCATTCCTTCCTGACGCGGTGGAGTTGGAGGTGAGTGGGGCGGTGATCGTCAGGGGAAGTGCATCGGGGGGACATCAAGTGGTGCTGGAGGACGCTCGGGGAATTGTGGTCGCGCGCACCCGTTCCGACGGAAGCGGACGATTTGTTTTTGGTTCGCTCGCTGCCGGTCGGTACCGGGTGCGAGGGATTTCCGAGCAGGTGGATTTTCCGGTGACGGGGATCGCAGTGGAGGTGCTCGGGATTTCCGTGACCGGAGTCGAACTCAAGAGCGGTGCCACCGCTGCCCGCCAGCGCGTCGTCGGACACACAGAAAACGTTTCCATCGAAAAAGGTGGCGATCGGCCGGCGGTGCCTGCGACTCCGCGTGAGACGCAGTCATTCGATTCGAGGAAAGGTCGGGGTTGGGCGTTGGCAGGGTGCATTGCTCTCGCGATCGGTGCGTTCGCTATTTGGCTCGAACGGAGTCCGACCGCTCCCACCGAGACCGTGGAGTTGTCGCGAAGATCTCCTACCGCGTGGTCCAACGGTGACGGGCAGGGCGTTTCGGTGCCGGGCGAGTCGGACACTGTTTTAATCGATCGATCGCCTCATACGGTTAAGCATTTGCGCCCTCAAGGGCCTTCGAGCCCAAATTCTGACGTGCAAATCACCGGGTCCCTTGATGCGAAAAGGTCCCGAAGCCGGGCAGATCCGCTAGGCGGAGAGAGCTCGGGCGAGGGCATTTCAGCCACTCGCTCATCGCCGCTTGGACTCGATTTTCCACGTTCAGGAGCGGAAACCTCCTTTTTTTCGCAAAAAGTCCCTCTCGCTCCCGGTCGTCAGGCTGGCGTGCCCGGGCATTCCGGATCGCCCTTGTCTTCCGGGGGAATACCGGGCGGTGGCGACGGAGCGCCGCTTGCGACCTCGGCCGAAGCAAGCTCGCAGGCGGGCAGGGCCGCAGGGGATCCTGCCAGGGCAGGCTTCAACGGTGCAAACGTGGATCGCGAGCACGCTTCGGCGCCGCCGAACGCTTCTCCGCCTTCGACCGCAGCAGCCGAGAGCGGGCCCCACGCCGGCCTGCGGAACCTACCGAGTTCGCGGCATTCGCCGTCGCCACCGACGACACCTTCGGCCGGCCTCACGTCTTCGCGGCCCGCTCCCAAATCCGAGGCGCTCCCGCATTCGTCCGGCCCAGTGCCGGCCGCTCCGACCTCTGACGAACGGGAAAGCAACGATCCGGCGACTCCGTCGGTTCCGTTTGCAGACGTCGCCACGACGCTTCCCAACGAATTGCCGGAATTGAACGATCGTTCCACGGAGCGGAGCGATGTTCACGAGGCGGGAGCGGAAAACGCCCACGTAGGAACCTCTCGGTCGGATTCAGGGAGGACGATCGACCGGAAGACCTTCTCCGTTGAGGAGAGGAGGGCTGAAGCCGTCGCTCTGCCTTTGGCGGACGCGACTGGAGGCCCGCTTTCTGGTGAGAAGCAAGCGGATGATGGCAAGGCGACCGCGGCGCGATTGTTGCCGGCCTTTCAGGTCACGGTTTCGCCGTGGCGAATGGCGTTGGCGCGCGACGGTTTGATCGCGACGCGTCCCGTCCCGGACGGCCGGGCTGACGATACCGAGGCCAGACGCGTTTCCGAATTGAGAGGGCGGCAGGCCGGTACACCGGCGGGAATCGCGAACGCGAGGCAGGTCTGGGGGATTGCTGCGGTGTTCCGCCTTCCGCCCGAACGCGAAGACGGGGAACTCGCTTGGGTCGATTCGTCCACGGGTCGACCCGCGGCGTCCGGAATCGCGTCGGTGGGGTACGCGGAAATGAGTTGGAATCGGGTCGCGCCAAGCCGGGGGCAATTCGAGTTAAAGCCGGCGACCGGCGACGTAATCGCACGGATCGCGGTCGATGCCGGTGGGCGGGTATCCGTGCTCGCGGCCGACGGGGTTCGCACGTGGTCTTGGCTCGCGGTCGAACGCGGTGGCGAGCGCGAAAACGTGGGCTCAGAGGCTTGGAACTCCCGTCTGGCTTGGAAAGCGTTGGGAGGTAGGAAACTAGATCCATCGTGGACCTCCTCCATCGGCGGGAGCGATGGGCGAATTCACCGCCTTGACCTTCCGCTCGACGCGTCACGCGGAGCGAACCTGCTCCAACAGCTTGCGCTCGTCGACAGCGTGTCCGGCTGGGGTTGGGTCGTCGTTCTGCAGCAAGTCCGCTAGCGCAGGATCGGTATCGTTTCGACCGCTTTCGGCGCGAAACAGCGTGAGTCCGGTAGATCCAGTAGCAGTACCGTAGGGACAAGGTCCAGTAGGGACAGGTAAAAAAGAGCCCGAAAGCCCGAAGGAACAGGTTAAAAACGAAGGCCGACGCGATTTAAGAAGGAGAGGTGAGTTCTGCTTGGCCCTCATGCATCTCCCTCTTCGCTTTAGAGAAAGCATTTTATCCCAAACGCCTAAATTGCAGAAAGATAGGGTCGTTCCGGTTGCCTTTGTTCGGTCGCGAGACCGAAAGGATCAGGGTTTCCATTGAAGGACTGGGGCTAAACTGCTCGCTTCGCTGGCTTAATCCTCCAATCGGATTTCGTCCTCTGGTACCGATTCCGTAGCCATGCCCGAACTCTCCTTCGCAACTCTGCAGAACGCATTTTCCAGTCAGCCCCTTTTTGAAGCGAAGACCTGGCAGCTTTCTCCGAGGGCATGGAAACTGACCCCGGAGCAGTTTTCTCAATTGGAAGGAATTGGAGCGGCGTGTCTCGAATTTCATCAAGCGCTGGAAACGCTCTACCTTCGCTCCGCCAACGGGAAAAACCTCCTGCGGAATAAGCCCTTACTGACACCGTGGGTAGCCGAATACCTCGATCGGGGAAAGCCGGCTCAACTGGTTGCGCATGGACGAGATGCGCGCAGCCGAGGTTCGTTCCCGACCGTCCTTCGTCCTGACCTTTTGCTGACGGAGGAGGGATTTGTCATGACGGAACTCGATTCGGTGCCGGGCGGAATCGGTCTGACGGCATTCCTGAACCGGCTCTACGCTACTGGCAGCCCCGAACCGGTGGCCGCTTCGACGAAAGAGGTGGCGAGTGGAATTGTCGGCGAAAACGACGCGATGGTGCGCAATTTTTACGCGTCATTGGCACCCTTGCGTGCCGACGTGCGCAATCCCCTCATCGCCCTCGTGGTTTCGGATGAGGCCAGTACCTATCGCCCGGAAATGGAATGGCTGGCGCACCAGCTCCAGATTCAGGGTAAACGCGTTTTCTGCATGTCGCCGGACGATGTTTTCCCGCTTGGGTCGACCCTCTGCTTCGACGTGGAGGGCGATCCCGAAAAGATCGATGTGGTTTACCGGTTCTTCGAGTTGTTCGACCTCGAGAATATTCGGACGGCGAAATTCTTTTTCGAAGCTTGGGCGGCGGGGGAGGTCGCAATCGCTCCCCCGATGCGGGCATTTCAGGAGGAGAAACTCTCTTTCGCGCTTTTTCACCACCATCTTCTCGCGGATTTTTGGACGGAAACGTTGAGCGGTCGTTCGTTGAAAGTGCTGAAGCAACTGATTCCGGCGACCTGGGTCATGGACGTTTCGCCGCTGCCGCCGGGCGCGGTGCTTGAGGGTCCGCGCGTGGGAGGGCGTTCCTTGACCGATTGGAGACAGCTTGCGGGGGCGTCCCAGAAGGAGCGCGATCTCATCCTAAAGATTTCGGGCTATCACGAAACGGCGTGGGGCGCACGCAGCGTCATCTTGGGAAGCGATTGTTCGCGGGAAGAGTGGCAGGCTGGGGTGGAGATTGCGATCGCCGACGCGCCGACCAACTTCCATATTCTTCAGGAGTATCGGAAGCCGCGCCGGGTGCAGCATCCCGTCTATGGCCGGGAAGCGCCTCATGACGTGCAGGAAACGTCCGGGCGGCTTCGGCTTTGCCCCTATTATTTCGTGGTGGACGGCTCGACCAGGCTCAGTGGGGCCTTGGCGACCTTTTGCCCGCCGGACAAGAAGATCATCCACGGGATGCAGGATGCAGCGTTGCTGCCGGCAGGAATTTAGGTTGCCGGCATTGCGGCCCCCCCGCTTAAGTCTCGTCTTCCTACGTCCATGAAGCGCACCCATCACTGTGCCCAGCTCACCTCAACCGATCTCGACACCACCGTGTCTTTGCTCGGCTGGGTGGATTCCGTCCGCGACCACGGCGGAATCTTATTTATCGATTTGCGTGACCGTAAAGGCATCACGCAGGTAAAGTTCGACCCGCAGGTCAATGCGAAGCTCGCAACTCAGGCCTCCCACTTGAAGCCCGAGTCGGTGATCGGCGTAACGGGAAGCGTGGTGGCTCGCCCGGCCGGGACGGTCAACGTGTCCCTCCCCACGGGCCAGATCGAAGTCGATGCGACGGAGCTGACCGTTCACAACGTATCGGAAACGCCTCCGTTTCCGTTGGACGATATCGGCGGGGACAAGGTGAACGAGGATCTGCGCCTGACATACCGTTACCTCGATCTTCGCCGTCCGAAGATGCGGAAAAATCTGCAAGTGCGGCACCGGGCCGCCAAATCGATCCGCGATTATTTCGACAGCCGCGAGTTCATCGAAGTGGAGACTCCGGCGCTTTTTAAAAGCACGCCGGAAGGCGCACGCGAATACTTGGTGCCCTCCCGGATTCATCCGGGCGAATTTTACGCGCTTTCCCAGTCGCCGCAGCAGTTCAAGCAGATCCTGATGGTGGCCGGAGTGGAGCGTTACTTTCAAATCGCGCGCTGCTTCCGAGACGAAGATCTTCGCGCCGACCGGCAGATGGAGTTCACGCAGGTTGACGTCGAGGCATCGTTTATTACCCGCGAAGATGTCTATGCCCTTTTTGAAGGAATGTTGAAGAAGGTCTGGAAGGATGTCCTCGATTTCGACCTGCCGACGCCCTTCCCGCGGATGCCGTTTGTCGATGCGATGAATCGTTACGGCGTGGATAAACCGGACGTTCGATTCGAACTTGAGCTGGCGGACTTCTCCGAGACTTTTCGGAACTCCGCCTTCAAGGTGTTCCAATCCACGGTGGCCAATGGCGGCGCGATCAAGGCGGTGAATGCCAAGGGACTTGCCGATCTCACCCAAGGCGAACTGAAGACGTTGGAAGATGTCGCCAAGTCGCTCGGGGCCAAGGGGCTCGCTTTCATCAAGGTTGAAGGCGGCGAATGGAAATCGCCGATCGTGAAGTTTTTCTCGGAAGCCGAGAAAGCGGAGCTGACCCAGCGTTTGGGCATTGTCGATGGAGACATGGTTTTCTTTGCGGCGGCTCCGTGGGAAAAGGCCTGTGCAATCCTCGGTCGCGTCCGGCTGGATGCGGCCGTCCTCCTCCAAAAACGGGGTAAACTTACGTTGCGCACGGACGACTGGCGTTTTCTTTGGGTCATCGACTTCCCGCTCATGTCGTATGACGAAGAACAAAATCGGTACCTGGCGACGCATCATCCGTTCACCGCACCGGTGGTGGAAGACACGGCTTTTCTCGACAGCGACCCGAAGAAAGTGCGGGGACAGCACTACGACGTGGTGCTCAACGGTATGGAGCTAGGCGGCGGGTCCATTCGGATTCATCAACCTGCGTTGCAAAAGAAGGTCTTCGAGGACGTCCTCAAGATCCCTGCGGACGTGGTGGAAAGCCGTTTCGGTTATATGTTGAAAGCGTTCACCTATGGTGCGCCCCCGCACGGTGGAATTGCGTTTGGCTTGGATCGAATGGTAGCGCTACTGTGCGGTACCACCAGTATCCGCGATGTCATCGCATTCCCAAAGACGCAAAAGGGTCAGGATTTGATGGCGCAGAGCCCCACTCCGGTGACGCCGAGGCAGTTGAAGGAACTCCACATTCAGGTGGTCCTGCCCGAATAAGGCGGTCTGGACGATCGAGCAACGCGACGAAGTGCCGACAAACAGTTTCGCAAGCAGGCTTGCGCTGCCTACAAGGAAAAACTAGGGTCGATTCATTCCTCAATTTTCTTCTATTTTGCATGAAACTTATCATTGCCATCATCAAACCGTTTAAGCTGGAGGAAGTGAAAGAGGCGCTTTCGGAGATCGGGATCGAGGGCATGACCGTCACGGAGGTCAAGGGCTTCGGCCGCCAGAAAGGCCACACCGAGATTTATCGCGGCAGCGAATACACCGTCGATTTCCTCCCCAAGGTGAAGCTCGAGATTGTGGTGACCGACGAGATCGTGGGCAAAACGGTCGACACCATCGTCAAGGCCGCCAAAACCGGTAAGATCGGCGATGGCAAAGTCTTCGTGCTCGGTCTCGATGACGCCGTCCGTATCCGGACAGACGAGCGCGGCGACGCCGCAATCTGAGTTCGGTCGAACCTTGAACGTTCGACAATTTTCATGACCGGCACCTCACCGTGCCGGTTTTTTCGTGTCCGGAAGATCGGCTACTTTTCGCGCGACTCGCCCAAGCGGTTCGCTCGATAGCGAAGATCGCGCTGGTAAGCGGCGATTCCCACGTCTTCCGAGGTCTCGATCAGCGTCGTCAGGAGCAGCCGCACCGCGCCAGCGTGATCGCCCAGCTGGTGAAGTGCAAGCGCCAGGAAGGCATCGATCTCTCGGTTCGCGGGGAATTGCCTTTGAGCGGAGCGGAGAACGTCGACGGCCCGTTCGACCTTTCCGGCTTGCCTCAAGGACGAACTCAGGCCGATCAAGGCACCGGACGCTTCGTTGGGCGGAAGGCCGAGCGCGACCGCATTTTCGTAGTGCGGGAGCGCCTCGGCCTCACGTCCGAGGCTTTCGTAGGTCCACGCGAGCTGATGTTGGATTTCGGCGACGTGGGGAAAGCGCGCGTCGAGTCCTTTAAGCAGATCGAGGACAGACGAAATCTGTCCGCCGTGGCGCGCGCCGACGATGGCATCCAATTCCGATTTCCATTCCATCGCGGCGAGGCTGGCGGACAGGGCGGTATGGGCTACTTTTTCTGGGGAAGCGCGCGCGTTTTGATTTCGGCAAGCACGCTTTCGACGAACTCGGCGAACGGCTTAACTCCTTCATCGCCGCGCGCGCGCGAGCGGACGCTCACCGTTTGCGCCTCGGCCTCTTTGGCCCCGAGGACCAGGGTGTAGGGAATCTTGTCGAGTTCCGCGCGGCGAATCTTGGCTCCGAGCTTGTCGCTGTGTTCGTCAAGGCTGGCACGAACACCTGCCGCTTTCAGCTGTGCGAGCAGCGCATGGCCATAATCCAGCACTTTGTCGCTGATCGGGACGAGGCGTACCTGCTCCGGCGCGAGCCAGGCGGGGAAGTCGCCGCCGAAGTGTTCGATCAGTACGCCGCAAAAGCGTTCCATCGAGCCGAAGGGCGCCCGATGGATCATTACGGGACAATGGTGTTGGTTGTCCGAGCCGATGTAAGAGAGGCCGAAGCGAACGGGTAAATTGTAGTCCACTTGAACCGTTCCAAGTTGCCATTCGCGGCCAATCACATCCTTGACCACGAAGTCGATCTTGGGACCGTAAAACGCGGCCTCGCCCGGTTCCTCGGTGAAGGCCACGCCGAGGGTTTTCGCCGCTTCGCGGCAAGCGGCTTCCGCCTTATCCCAGTTTTCCGCGGCACCGGTGTACTTGTTGGAGTCCGGATCGCGCAGGCCGACGCGGACGCGGTAATCGCTCATGCCGAGCGTCGTCAAAACGACTTTCACGAGCGAGAGACAACCGAGTACCTCCTTCTCGACCTGGGCTTCGGTGCAGAACAAATGTGCGTCGTCCTGGGTGAAACCGCGGACACGGGTCATGCCGTTGAGCTCGCCGCTTTGCTCCCAGCGATAGACCGTGCCGAATTCGGCGAGGCGGACGGGCAGGTCGCGATAGGAGTGCGGCTGCGAAGCGAAAATCTTGATGTGATGCGGGCAGTTCATCGGCTTCAGCATGAAACCGTCGAGGAGCTTATCCGCGTCCATCACTCGATCCGCGGGGATTACTTCACGACCGGAACGCGTGTTCACGGTTTCCCGAAGTTTGGACGAAACCGCGTCGAGGCGCGCGATCATTTCGCCGCAACTGCAGCCCTCCTTGACGATGGCGGCGAGGGATTCGTTTTCGACCACCGGGCTGAACTGCGACTCTTTGTAGTAGGGAAAATGTCCCGACATTTTGTAGAGCTCGAGTTTGCCGATGTGAGGGGTGAAGACCTGTTGGTAGCCCTGCTTGCGCAGTTCTTCGCCTATAAAATTCTGCAGTTCCTGACGGAGGATGGAGCCGTTCGGCGTCCAGAGGATCAGTCCCTGGCCTACATCTTCGTCGATCACGAAAAGCTTTAGATCCTTGCCGAGCTTGCGGTGATCGCGCGCCTTGGCCTGTTCCAGGCGTTCGAGGTGCTGAGCGAGTTCTTCCTTCGAAGGAAAGGCGGTTCCGTAAATACGCTGGAGCTGGCGATTCTTTTCGTCGCCGCGGTGGTAAGCGCCGGCGATCGAGAGCAGTTTGAACGCTTTCAGCTTGGACGAGTAGCGCACATGGGAGCCGGCGCACAAATCCATGAACTCGCCGTTTTGGTAGAAGGAAATCGCCTCGCCTGGGGGAATGTCGGCGAGCCGCCCGAGTTTGTAGCGTTCCTGGCCGCGCTGCTCGATGATCTCGGTCGCTTCTTCGCGGCTGACTTCCTTGCGCAGAAAGGGTTGATTCTCGTCGGCGACCTTTTTCATTTCCGCCTCGAGCTTCACGAGATCGTCCTGCGTAAATTTATGCTCGAGGTCGATGTCGTAGTAGAACCCCGTATCGGTAGGCGGACCGATGTCGAGTTTGGCATCTGGATAGAGACGGAGGACCGCCGTCGCCAGGATGTGCGAGGCGGAGTGGCGCAGTTCTTGGAGGGGAGACATGGACATAGGCGTAAAATTTTAAAGCTGAGGAGCAGGGGTAGAAACGCCGGCGCGACGAGAGAGGGGGGAGGGCGGGAACGGTTATTTCTTCGGCTCGAGCGAGTAGTCGTCCTTGCGGTCGAGCATGGACCAACCGGCGGCGGCGATTTCGCCACGAAAGACGTCGGCGGCCTTGAAGTCCTTGGCTTTTTTCGCGGCCCACCGCCGCTCGGCGAGTTCTCGGATCGGCGCGGGTGCATCGGCTTGGGGACCCGTTTGCGGATGAAGGTTCAAGCCCAGCGCAAAGATCACGCGAGCGAGGCTATAGAAATCGTCGAGGGGCGACGACGCGGCATCGATCGAATCGCCCGCCTTGCGCTCCGAAAATATCTCGCCGAAGGCACCGGGGGTGTTCAGATCCTCGAGCAGACTTCCCAAGCCACGTGGCGAAAGCTGCGCATCCGAACGGTGGCGAAGGAGGTCTGCCGTGTCATAGAAATCCGCGACGGTCTTGCCGGCAGCGGCGATCGCCCGATCGGCGAGGGCCTGTAGCTTTTTCAGGGCACTTTCGGCGGCGTGCAGCGAATCGAGCGTGAAGTTAAGCTGTTTACGGGGATGACCGGAGAGCAGCGCGAAGCGGACGGCCATCGGCGAGTAGCCTTTCGCCGTGAGATCGCCAAGGGTGTAGTAGTTACCCTTGCTCTTGCTCATCGTCGTGCCGTTCACGAGAAGGTGCTCGCTGTGGTACCAGTGGCGGGCGAACGTCGTGCCGTTGCAGCACTGGCTCTGGGCGATCTCGTTTTCGTGGTGGGGAAAGAGCAAATCCACGCCGCCGGTGTGGAGGTCGATGGTGTCGCCGAGGTGCTTTTTGCTCATCGCACTGCACTCGATGTGCCAGCCCGGCCGGCCTTCCGAGGCACCTCGGGGGCCGGGCCATTTCACATCGCCGTCTTCCTCCGGTTTATACGCTTTCCAAAGGGCGAAATCGCCGACGTCGTCCTTGTGGTCGTCGTCGGCGACGGTGTTGGTGATTTTGAGTTCCCGTTCTTTGATGCGGGAGAGACGTCCGTAGTCGTCAAAGGAAGCGACCTTGAAATAAACCGAGCCATCGGGAGCGCGGTAGGCGTTTCCCTTCTGCATCAGGACCTCGATCATGTTGACCTGTTCGACGATGTGCCCGGTGGCGGTGGGTTCGACGTGGGGAGTCAGGCAGTTGAGTGCCTTGCAGTCGTCATGAAACATTTCGGTCCACTTTCGGGTAATCTCGCCGAGTGGGCGGGCTTCCTTGCGCGACTGGCCGATCGTTCGGTCGTCGACGTCCGTCAAGTTGCGAACGTGCTTCACTTTCTCCGCGCCGAATTCCAACTCGAGCATTCTGCGTACGACGTCGTTGACGATGAAGGTACGAAAATTACCGATGTGGGCGGGGGCGTAGACGGTGGGACCGCAGTTATAGAACGTGAAAAGATCTCCCGGAGTGGCGGGGTCGGGTCTGCGTAGCTCGCGAATCTCTCTATGTAAGGAGTCGAAAAGTCGTAAAGCCATGAAGAATAAGTGAAAGGATAACGCTAACAGGTTATCCGCCGAAGCGGAACGTCTTTTTGCTTAACGGAATGGCGATGACAGCACCCTTGGGTGCCGCGGCGATGCCGGCGGTTGCGGAAATCAGCAACCGCGGCCCAACGTTCGCGGCGTGGCGAAACGCAGGGAGAAGGAGCAAAAACGTGTGGCGACCCGGCTCATGGCGTGCTTGAGTGGCGAACAACGTCAATATGTCTGCCGACTTCAAGCTCGATTTGATTCATCGCCCTCGTCGCCTCCGCCGAACCGCCTCGGTTCGAACGCTGGTGGAGGAGACGGTCCTTCGTGCAGCCGATTTCATCGCCCCCGTCTTTGTCGTCGATGGGACGGGCGCTCCGGAGCCGATCGGTTCGATGCCAGGGGTAAGCCGACTTTGCTGCGACGATCTCGCTCGCGAGTGTGTGGCCCTTGCCGAAGTCGGTGTGCTGGCGGTGGCGCTCTTTCCGAAAATGGCACCGTCCCTCAAGGACGCGCGAGGCACGGCGGCGTTGGACGAGCGAGGGCTGGTTCTACGGGCAGTCCGGGCGGTCAAGACGGCGGTTCCGTCGATGGTGGTCATGACGGACATCGCACTCGATCCGTACACCACGCACGGTCATGACGGTGTCCTCGACTCGGCGGGTGTCGACGTGGCCAACGACGAGACGGTGGCGGTTCTTGCAAAAATGGCGGTGATGCATGCACAGGCGGGCGTGGATTTCGTCGCTCCATCGGATATGATGGACGGTCGGGTGGGGGCAATCCGGCGAGCGCTCGACGCCGCGGGTCGCACGCATACGTCAATCATGGCCTACTCCGCCAAATTCGCCTCGGCGTATTACGGCCCGTTTCGCGACGCGGTGGGCAGTGCGCAGGCCGCGGGCACGCACACGTTGGATAAGCGCACCTATCAGCTCAATCCGGCGAATCGTCGGGAAGCCTTGCTCGAAGCTTCGTTCGACGAGGCCGAAGGCGCGGACATCGTGATGGTCAAACCGGCCGGGCCTTATCTGGATATCATTAGGGAGATCCGCAACGCCACGATGCGGCCGGTGGCGGCGTACCAGGTGTCCGGCGAATACGCACAAATTCACGCGGCCGCCGAGCGGGGCTGGCTCGATCTTCCGAAGGCCCGGTTCGAGTCGCTCCTCGCGATCAAGCGGGCCGGAGCCGACTCGATTCTCACCTATTTTGCCAAGGAAATGGCGGCCTTGTTGTCTCGCTAAGCGAGCGCTCCGCGGAAGTTCGCGGCTGCCGTAGTTGCAGCCGCGATACGGGAGTCTCCGGAATTCGGAGCGGGCGTTAACGCTTCTTTTTGGTTTTGCTCGCGGTGCCGCGAGGTTTCTCGTCGTCGTCGTCCTCTTTCTCGTCGTCGTCCTCTTTTTTGTCGTCCTCTTCGTCCTCGTCGTCGTCGTCGTCCTCGTCGTCCTTTTTGGCGGCGGGTTTGGCTTCGTCGTCCTCTTCCTTCTCTTCATCCTCGTCCCACTTGAGGGACGCGTCGCCTTCGAGGGCTTTCTGGTCCTCTTCGTCGATTTCGGGCAGATCGGCGTCGTCGCCTTCTTCGACACTGGCCTTTTCCTCGCCTTCCTCCTCGGTATCCCAGCCGGCGGGAGCATAGTCGAGAATGGTGCATAGTTCCTCGAACGAATGGATGGCTTTGCCCTCCATGAATTCCGCGTTTTGATCCTCGCGGATTTCGTCTTCGACCTCGTCGACGGTGAGCTTTTGCTCGAAGTCGAAGAGATCGTTGAGCATCTTGACGCGGCAGCGCGTGAAATGGTCGAGCAAGTCGGCGTAGGGCCCGTTCTCCTCGTCGACGATGTCGGGGAGGGCGAAGAGCTTCTCTTCGGATTCGAAGATCGACTCCTTGACGCGTTTGAGGCGCACCTTGCCTTCGCCGAGATCTTTTTCGATCCGGAAGGAGATGAACGCGGAATCCATCACGTCCTGGTTGAAACCGTAGTCGCGGAGCGGTTCGACCAGTTCGATCAGATGCGCGACCTGACGTGGATCGATGATGCTCAGCCCGTCGGTGTCCCAACGAACGGGGTCGCTCACTTCGCGTACCCACCAATTATGGTCTTCGCCGAGGCGAACCATACACCAATCGAGAATGCCGGAGGATTTGGCCATAAGTAGCGAAATAAGAGCGTTAAAATTTTTCGCAGCAAAAACGCTGGTCTCGCTGAGAGTCAAACCGGGAAAGTGTTTTTTTCTTCAAATGTGGGTTCACGCCGCAGTCTTGTGTTAACGATTTGGTCCCTTCAAGGGTAGGTACCGTATGGATTTTCTTTATCATCGGATGTTCCGGCCGGCCTTATTCAAAATGGATTCGGAGCGAGCGCACGAGTTGGGCGTGGAGGCGATGGCGTGGTTGGGCAAGCTCTCACCTTTAAAAAGAGCCTTGGAACACGTTTCCGCGCTTCCGCGCGATCAATTTCGTCCGGTTTCTCTCTTCGGCCTCACCTTTCCCAACCGGGTGGGCTTGGCAGCCGGTTTCGACAAGAACGCGCGGGCGTGGCCGGGAGCGGCGGCATTAGGCTTCGGTCATGTGGAAATCGGGACCGTCACCGCGCTTGCCCAACCTGGCAACCCCCGCCCGCGACTTTTCCGTTTTCCCAAGGAGGAGGCGGTGATCAATCGAATGGGATTCAACAACGAAGGCGCGGCTGCGGTGGCAGCACGGTTGAAGTCACAGCCCGGGCCGGGGGCTCGCACCATTCCTCTGGGGATCAACTTGGGGAAGTCGAAGGTGACTGCCCTCGAAGAGGCCACGGCGGACTACCTTTCGAGTTTCCAAGCCCTCGCGCCGTTCGCGGACTATTTGGTGCTCAACGTTTCGAGTCCGAACACGCCCGACTTACGCAAATTGCAGGACGAATCCCGTCTCCGAGAGTTGCTCGGTGCCATTACAGCGGCAAACGTGGCGCGGGCCGCCCAACCGGGGTTTCGGCGGGTACCGGTCCTGTTGAAAATCGCTCCCGACCTCTCTTGGGCGCAGATCGACGCAGTATTGACGGCGATTCACGATCATCGGCTCGATGGAGTGATTGCGACCAACACCACCCTCGCTCGGCCTGCACCCTTCGCAGCCGTCAACGAAGCGGGTGGGCTCAGCGGTCGACCTTTGCAGCAGCGCTCGACCGAGGTGATCCGCTACCTTTCGCTTAAAACGCAGGGAAAGTTACCCATCATTGGAGTGGGCGGGATCGGCGACGGAGTCAGTGCGGCGGAAAAAATGGATGCAGGGGCCAGCCTCGTACAAATCTACTCGGGTATGATCTATCGCGGTCCCGGGCTGGCGGGGAAAGTCGCCCGAGCGATTTCCGATCGCGACCGACGGTAACGCGGTGCCTCGTGGTCAAATCACCCAGTCGCCGGGATCCTCGACAATCGCTTCACGAGCTCTCCGAGGACGAATGGTCGAGGCTTGGTCGCCTTGGTAATACGCGATGCTGTGTGGCGGCATCGATTGCATTAGCCAGACATTGGAGCCGACGATCGAGTGCTCCCCGATGACGGTATCGCCTCCAAGGATAGTGGCCCCCGGATAGACGATGACGTGATCTTCCAACTTCGGATGGCGTTTCACCCCTTTGATCGGATGGCCCCGATCGTCGGTAACAAACGATTTGGCACCCAAGGTGACTCCCTGGTAAATTTTTACGTGATTGCCGATGCGCGCGGTCTCCCCAATGACCACGCCCGTGCAGTGATCGATAAAGAAATGGGTGCCGATTTCTGCGCCGGGGTGGATGTCTGCACCCGTACGTTCGTGAGCATACTCGGTGATCATTCGCGGAAGGAGTGCAACACCCAGTTTGTAAAGAACATGGGCGATTCTTTGGAGCGAGATGACGAGGACGCAGGGATAGGAAAGGATGATTTCCTCAATGCTGCGGGCGGCGGGGTCCCCGTCGTACGCGGCCGTGACATCCGTCTTCACCCGTTGCCGTAAATCGGGCAACCGACCGAGCAGCTCCATGGTCAGCGTCTCGGCTTGGGCGGCGGGTGAGGCGTGTTGGGTGAAACGCAGGCTCTTTTCGATTTCCGAGACCAGTTGCCGATGAATTTCCTCGATGCGGCATTGGGTAACGACAGCGACCGTCTGCTTGGTCAGGGCTTTTTCCTCGAAAAAACCGGGAAACAATAGGTGCATGAACTCGGAGCAGAGATTATCGAGCGACTCCTGGGAAGGCAGGTTGGTGCCGTCGAAGTGGTTGATTCCGCCGTCGTTTTCATACGAGGCAAGCAGGGCGCGGGTAATCTCGTCGAGGGTCATGACCGGAGGGGGCTTAATCTCCCGCGAGTCGCCGCGACGTCAAAGCCCATTTAGCGTCCGAAAATTGGGGCTTTACAGAGACCGCTCGTTTTATCTTAGTCCGCCTTCCTCTCGCTAGTAACGCTCAGGTGGTGGAATTGGTAGACACACACGTTTGAGGGGCGTGTGCCGAAAGGCGTAAGGGTTCGAGTCCCTTCCTGAGCACCACTTTTTACCCACCCGAAGCTCCGACCGGTCGGATCGGGACAAGATCCGTAACGAAACGATTTACATGGACCCTCAGCTTCAAAAAATCTTGGACGACCACAGCATCGCGATCAACCATCACGCTTCGTCGTTGATTGCTCTCTCCACGATTTTGTCTCTGGTCTTGGACAAAACCAAAGTCGACGGCCACGTGGTGAATATGGCGATCGATGCGCTCCCCTTGGCTGCCTCTTCGGGTGCGGGCGACGTCAAAGCTCGTGCCAAGCTGATTGCCGCGCAGATTTTAACTTTGCAGGCGTGAGGCGGTGGGCGGGTCGGCAGTTCCCGAGAGCTTCGTAGCGGTTAATGTCGAAGCGGCTTTTGTCCCAGGTTTATCGCGATTTCTGCACGGTGGCGTCCTATGAAGCGGTTTAGCGGAGTCGGCCGCAGTCTTGGCTTGCCCCCAGCCTGTTTAACGCGCCGGAATGATAACGGTGTCACGCCTCTGGGTACGTGGAGCTCTCCTTGCTCGCTTCTCGTGTTTGTCCGAAGGGTGTGAGTAACCCGCCTTTGTCGCAACCGTCTCTATTACGACTCGTTTTTCCACATGTCCAATCCCTCTGGTCTCCCGGTCGTCACCTCACGCGAATTCAGCGCAGCGTTTTTGATCCTGCGCCTTTTTTTGGGTCTGCGAGCGCTTCTTTCGGGCCTTGAGAAATTCGAATTGGGCGGCAGCTACTCGTTCGAAAACTACGGACGCAACATGGGACGGATTGCCAGCGGCATTACCGGTGCGTCCTTCCTGCCAGTTTGGGCGACCAAGGCTTTTGCGTTACCGCTCGGCTTTATTCTTCTGCTTTTGGGTGTGGGCATTCTCCTCGGGATCAAAACGCGATTGGCCCTGATTCTTCTCGGACTGACGTGGGTGGGGCTTTCGTTTGGCCTGATGGCCGTACAGGAGAACGAAGGCGTTGTCTGGATGGGCACCTACGTCGGGCTCACCGCAGGCGCGCTCCTGCTCGTTCGCCATAATCGCTTTGCACTCTGGGCGGATCGCGTATAAGATTTAACGATCGTTTCCTATGAGTGAAAACACTTTAGATTCTTCCGTTACCCGTCGTTCGTTTCTGTCCTCCGGCGCGCGGCTGGGTGCCGTGGTGCTCGCTTCTCCCTATGTCGCCAAGGCGCAGTCCCCGGCCGGAAGTGGTGGCACGCAAGCGTTGAACGTTGGACTGATCGGCACGGGCGCACAGGGCAAAGTGCTCATCAATGCTGCGCTGAAAATTCCCGATATTCGCTTCAAAGCCGTTTGCGACATCTGGGAGGTCAATCGGACCTACGGGGAGCGTTTGCTAAAGAAATTCGGTCACGCGGCCCGTCCCTTCGAGGACTACCAGGAGATGCTGGCAAGTGTGCCCGATCTCGATGCCGTCATCGTGGCGTCGCCCGACTGGCTGCACGCGACGCACACGAATGCGGCGCTCAATGCGGGCAAGCACGTCTATTGCGAGAAACTGATGGCGAACACCGTCGAGGGTGCCCGGTCGATGGTGAAGACCGCGCAGGCGAAGGGAAAGCTTCTGCAAATCGGCCATCAACGGCGAAGTAATCCCCGTTATCATCACGCCCGCGATCGCCTCGTCCGGGAAAACAAGATTTTGGGGCGTATTACCACGATCAACGGCCAGTGGAACCGAGCGGTCAGCGAGGATTTGGGCTGGCAGGAGAAGACGGCCATCCCTCCAGCGACGCTTGCAAAGTACGGCTACAAAGACATGCATCAGTTCCGCAACTGGCGCTGGTTTAAGAAGTATTCCGGCGGCCCGATCTCGGATTTGGGCGCGCACCAGATCGACGTTTTCAATTGGATGCTCGACACGAACCCCTCGACGGTAATGGCGGGCGGCGGGGCCGACTATTATAAGAACCATGAATGGTTCGATAACGTGATGGCGATCTATGAGTTTCCGACGCCGGAAGGGACTGTCCGTGCCTTTTATGAAGTGCTGACCACCACGAGTGCGGGCGGGGGCTATCACGAATACTTCATGGGAGTCGAAGGGGCGCTGAAAATGTCCGAAAATCCGAAGTATACGAAGCTTTACCGTGAGGCGCAGGCGCCAGATTGGGAACGTTATGTGACGGAGGGGCTTCTGAAGCGGCCAAGTACCGGTGAAGAGGGTGCGGCCGTCGCCAGTCGGCCGTGGGAAAAGGAGATTAAGCCGAAGTTCGCGATGGCCGCTCCTCGTTCTTCCGTGGTCGATGTCCGCGAGACGGCGGCGCTCTCCGCTTGGGATATCCCTGTCACGTTGGACAAGGCGATTCATCAGCCTCATTTGGAGAACTTCTTCTCCGCTATCCGTGAGGGTACGCCGCTGTCGTGTTCCGGTGAACAAGGCTTTGCCTCAACTGTCACAGTTCTGAAGGTCAATGAAGCCGTGACCGCCCGAAAGATGCTCACCTTCAATCCGAGCGATTTTGTGGTCTGACGCTGCTCCGCTGACCGCTCGCAACGCCACTTCCCATCATTCTCGACCGCCTTTTCGTTTTCCGTATGCTTACACGTTTCGTCCTCACCGCTCTTTCTCTTGGGGCCCTTTCCGCGTCCGTACATGCCCAGGATAAGGTCCCTCTGGCCCTTGACCTGCCAAAGCCCCTCTTCGTGGGGACGCCTCGCCCGATATCGCTGCCGAATTTGGAAAAGCCCCGCACCGGTCCGCGCCCGGCCCTGATGGTGCCGGCGGGAACCACGCTGATTTCCAAGGGCAAGACAGTGACCGCGTCGGACGGATTTCCCGTGATCGGCGAGCTCAGTTACGTCACCGATGGAGAAAAAGGCGGAGCGGACGGTACCTTCGTCGAATTCGGACCTGGGTTGCAATGGGTACAGATCGATCTCGGCGCGAAGTCGACGGTGTCTGCGATCCTTCTCTGGCATTTTCACTCCCAGGCGCGCGTTTATCACGACGTCGTGCTGCAGCTTTCCGACGACCCAGAGTTCAAGAAGGGCGTCCTCACGGTATTCAACAATGACGAGGATAACTCCGCCAAGCTCGGAGCGGGTAAAGACCCTGCTTATATCGAAACGAACGAGGGTCGACTGATCGATGTAAAGGGCGGAAAGGGGCGTTATCTGCGCCTCACCTCGGCGGGCAATACCACCGATGAACTGAATCACTACGTCGAAGTGGAAGTTTTCGGGAAGCAATAAACCGAGAGTTTTTCGCATTTGGGAGGAGCCGGGCGAAAATCCGCCTTGCTTGGAGGACGCTGGCCGCTCAAGTTCCGGGGGTTTTCCGATTGTTCCTTACCCCTTCACGGCTTCAGCTGTTACAGCGGAATCGTCCAATTCCGTTTCGTCGTTTACGACCGTCACTGTGCATGCTCGGGCCGTTCGTGGGTAAGTCTCTTGGCCTCCAAACTCGGTATCACAAAATCATAGAATGAGCTCCACCTACGATAACGGCGGTTCGATCGCCCCCAACGCCAGCCGCCTTTTATGGGCGGGTTTTATGGCCATCCTCGCTGCGGGGGTTGGCTTTTCCATTCGTGGCGGTATTCTCGGCGACTGGGGCGCCGAGTTTGGTTTCACCCAAAGCGACTTGGGGAAAATAACCGGTGGCGGGCTGACCGGCTTCGGAATCATCATTCTGCTCAGCTCTTTGATCGCCGACCGCGTGGGCTATGGGAAGCTCATGATTTTGGCGTTCGTGATGCATTTCCTCTCGGCGGTCGTCACCTTGGCGGCGGCCCCGCTTTATCAAGCGAAGGTCGGTGTGGACCCGATCGCCGCAAAGGCGATCGCCTTCCAATGTTTGTTCTGGGGCATGTTCATGTTCGCGATCGGAAACGGTATTGTCGAAGCGGTGGTGAATCCGCTGGTCGCGACGCTCTTCCCCAAGAATCGTACGCACTACCTCAACATTCTGCATGCAGGCTGGCCCGGCGGTTTGATTCTCGGCGGGCTCGCGTCCACCTTCATGGTGGGAAAAGTCGCGTGGGAAATTCAGATGTCCCTTTTCCTCATTCCGGTGGTGCTCTTCGGCATCATGTGCTTGGGCCAAAGTTTCCCGAAATCGGAAGCGAGCCAGCACGGCGTGAGTTTCGGGTCCATGCTTGCCGAGTTCGCTGCACCCGTCTTGCTCTTCCTTTTGGTCATCCACGCCATGGTGGGCTATGTCGAATTGGGCACGGATTCCTGGATCGGCTCGATTACCGGCAGCATCATGGCGGATCCGCAGAAGGGTCTGATGCTCTTCGTCTATACATCGAGCCTGATGTTCGTGTTGCGCTTCTTCGCGGGGCCGATCGTACATCGGATTTCGCCCCTGGGTCTTCTCTTTGTGAGCGGTATCCTGGGCGCGGTCGGCTTGACCATGCTGGGTTACGCAGAGAGCGTTGTCATGTGCGTGGTCGCGGCGACGGTTTATGCATTGGGAAAGACCTTCCTCTGGCCGACCATGCTCGGCGTCGTTTCCGATCTCTTTCCAAAGGGTGGCGCGATCACGATCGGCGCCATTGGTGGCGTCGGCATGCTTTCCGCCGGGCTCTTGGGTGGTCCGGGGATCGGCTACAAGCAGGACTATTTTGCGTCCAAGTACCTTGAGCGGCAGTCGGCGACGGCGTACACCGCATACAAATCCGATTCTAAAAACGGATTTTTGTTTTTCCCCGAGATTCAAGGCCTCGACGGTACGAAGAAGGCTGCCTTGCTCGGCAAGGCCGACACCGCGTTGACCCCGCAGGAGGCGATCGACAAGCCTCTGGTCGTCGCCGCCAACATGGAAGGCGGTCGTATGGCGCTCAAGGTGACTGCGGCCGTTCCGCTGACGATGGCGGTTTTCTATTTGCTGCTCATCCTCTACTTTAGGGCCAAGGGCGGCTACCGCCCAGTTCAGATTGTGGGAAGCAATGAGACCGCCCGCGAAGTGAAGGTTTAAGCGTCTCTCAAACCCCCTTCGTTTCTCTCGATCTCGGGCCGCGCTCATCGGCGCGGCCTTTTTGTTTGTTCGAATTCCCCTTGCGACACGGTAGGGACGTCGGGTTAGCTCCGCCATCATGATCATCGACTCTCGCTATGAGAAACTCGCGGCCGGATTGACGGGGTTTTCGACTGCGCTCGAAAAGGGCGAACGTGTGCTCATCGACGCATTCGACGTGCCGGACGCCATGGTGATCGCGTTGGTTCGTGCCGCGCGCGCCCGTGGCGCGTATCCCTACGTGCAACTGCATCGTGCGAGAATCACCCGAGAACTGATGCTGGGCGCGGAGGTGCCGCAATTCGAACCTCACGTCGAAGTGGAGCTCAAGCGTATGGAAACGATGGATGCCTATATCGCGCTACGCGGATCCGGGAATATTTTCGAATCCTCGGACGTCCCCACCGCCAAGGTTCAACTCGTCAGCAAGCTGATGAAACCGGTCCTCGATCATCGCGTAAACCAAACGAAATGGGTCGTTTTACGCTGGCCCACGTCGGCGATGGCTCAGCAAGCGGGCATGAGCACGGAAGCGTTCGAGGATTTTTTCTTTAAAGTCTGCACGCTCGATTATTCCCGTTTAAGCCCCGGGATGAAAGCGCTGAAAGCGCTGATGGATAAGACCGACCGCGTCCAAATCGTCGGCCCGGGGACCGACCTGAGTTTTTCGATCAAAGGCATCGGCTCCCGCGAGTGCGGCGGACTGCGAAATATTCCAGACGGCGAAGTGTTCTCCTGCCCGGTGAAAGACTCGGTCGAGGGTGTCATCCAATATAATGCTCCTACCGTCTATTTGGGGACTTCTTTCGACAATATTCGTCTTGTGTTCAAGAAGGGGAAGATCGTCGAGGCCACTTCCAGCAACACCAAACGGCTCAACGAAATCCTCGATAGCGACGACGGCGCGCGCTACATCGGGGAATTCGCCATCGGCTTCAATCCGCACATTCTTCAACCGATGCGCGATATTCTCTTCGACGAGAAGATCGCCGGTTCCTTCCACTTCACTCCCGGGCAGGCGTACGAAGGCGTCGGAAACGGAAATCGTTCGCAGGTCCATTGGGACATGGTGTGTATCCAGCGCCAAGACTACGGCGGCGGGGAAATTCGGTTCGATGGAAAGCCGATCCGCAAGGACGGAATCTTCGTGCCGAAGTCTTTGCACAAACTGAATCCCGATCACCTGCTCGCAAATTCGAAGTAACGGCGAATTTGCCGATCGGCCTCAATCGCCGATTCCCGCAGAATTGACCGATTGCGCATGACATCCTCCAATTCGGCGCTGCGCGCGTTTATCCAGTCCCTTCCGAAGACGGAGACCCATCTTCACGTCGAGGGATCGCTGCCCTATGAACTGTTGCATGGGTGGCAGCCGGGGATTTATCCCGCCCAGGCGGCCTTTCACGCGCCTTCCCACCGATTTGCCACGTTCCCGGAATTCGAGGAAACACTGCTGGGCCACGCGCTCCCCTGGTTCACGACTGCAGAACGCTATTTTGAAGCGGCTCGGGCGATTTTTGCGAAGCATGTAGTCGGCAACGTTCGGTACGTCGAAACCAGCTTTCACCTTCCGGTGACGCAGTTCATCCGGGTGCCGGGTCCGGAAATCGTCGCGGCGTTGCGCGCCGCCGTTCCTCAAGGTCTAGAAGTCAGAATCTTCGCCGGAATGCTGCGGACCGATTATGAAGGGCCGCTCCGCGCAGTCATCGACGATCTGGAAAATTGGGACGGTTTGGCGGGAGTCGATTTACACGGTTTCGAAGAGGAGCCGACGCAGTCTTGGACCGCGAAGATTTGGTCGCGACTTCGGGCGGCCGGCAAAGTCACCAAATGCCACGCGGGCGAATTCGACGGCCCACACCGGGTACGCGAAGCGATCGAAGTGCTTGGCGTGCAACGCGTGCAGCATGGAGTTCGCGCGATCGACGACCCCAGTGTCGTGGCGCTGGCGAGGGATCGTGGAGTGACGTTCGACGTGTGTCCCATCAGCAATGTTCGCCTGAAAGTCACCCCGTCGATGGCGGAGCATCCGTTGCGGCGCCTTTTGGATGCAGGCGTGCATTGCACGCTCAGCACCGACGACCCGCTGGTCTTCAACAATGTAGTGAACGACGAGTACTACGCTTTGGCCACCGAGTGCGGTTTTTCCCGACCGCTCCTTGCGCGTCTGGCGAAAGCGGGCTGGGATGTCGCGAGTGTCGGAAGCGCCGTTCGTCGCGGTTTCCAAGCGGAGATCGATCGGCTGGCCGCCGCGACGAGCTAGGAAAACCGTCGGCCGGTTCCAACCGTACTCAATAAAAGAGCCGGCGATCGAGACTTCGATATTGGATCGCCTCGAGCAGATGGTTCTCGCCGATGTGTTCGGACTCGGCGAGGTCCGCGATGGTGCGCGAAACTTTCAGGATACGGTCGTAAGCGCGCGCGGAAAGGTGGAGCTGCTCCATCGCCGCCTGCAGCAGATCGCCGAGCTTTGGGTCGATCTGGCAGAAGCGCCGAATTTGTGCGTGGGTCATGCGCGCGTTGGAGGTGGTCTTGGATCCCTGAAACCTGCGAAGTTGGTACGCGCGGGCGGCCTCCGTTCGACCCCGCAGGAGGGCCGAGGACTCGCCGGGTGTCTGGGAGCGAAGCTCTGCGAGCGAGAGAGCAGGTGCCTCCACGTGCAGGTCGATCCGGTCGAGCAGCGGCCCGCTGATCCGTGCGCGGTAGCGTTGCACCTGAGTGGGCGTGCAACGGCAGTCGTGTTTGGCGTCGCCGAGGTATCCACAGGGACACGGGTTCATCGCTGCCACCAGCATGAACGCACAGGGCAAGGTGATTTTGCCGGCGCTTCGCGAGATCGTCACCGAACCGTCTTCGAGCGGCTGCCGCAGCACCTCCAAAGCGGACCGTTTGAACTCGGGCAATTCGTCCAAGAAGAGAACGCCATGATGGGCGAGCGAGATTTCACCGGGACCGGGAATCGACCCGCCACCGAGGAGAGCGATGTCGGAGACGGTGTGATGAGGGGACCGCACCGGGCGTTTTCCAAAACCCACGCCCCCTCCCGAAAGCGTGTGACCGGCGGCGGAGTGAATGCTGAGAATCTCGAGCGACTCGTCGCGGGTGGGGGATGGCATGATCGTCGGAATGCGTTTCGCGACCATCGATTTGCCCGAACCTGGCGGACCGAGTACCAGGAGATTGTGATTCCCCGCCACGGCGACTTCGACGGCTCGGCGAAGCGTGTGTTGGCCCTTGATTTCGGAGAAATCGCCGAGGGATTCCGATGCGTCGGCGGAGAGAATGTCCACCGCTCGGTGGCTCGTCAGGGGGGAAAGCATGGCGTCACCGCGCAGGAATCGGAACGCGTGATCGAGCGATTCGATCGCATAAACGTCCAGGCCATCGACCAAGGCGGCTTCCTGCGCCGAAGCCGGTGGGAGGAGCAGGGCGCGCTTTCCGAGCTGTCGCGCGAGACGACCCATGGCCAACGCTCCGCGTACGGGGCGGGTCGAACCCGACAGGCTCAACTCGCCAGCGATGATCAGGTCTTCGAAACCCTTGGCCTCGAGTTGACCGGTGGCGATCAACAGCCCTATGGCGATCGGAAGGTCGTAGCACGGGCCTTCCTTGCGAATGTGCCCGGGGGCCAGATTAATCGTGGTGCGTGACCACGGCATTTTGAAACCGCTGTTCGCAACGGCCGACGACACACGGTCGCGCGATTCTTTCACACTCGTGTCGGGAAGACCGACAAGAACGAGGTCAGGGGCTCCGGCTTCCCCGGTGTTGACCTCTACATGAACTTGCTCAGCATCAATCCCTTGAAGTGCAGCGGAGACAAGTGTGGCAAGCATGGGTGTGGCATCGGACTCGATGCTTCGAACGAGGAAACCTCACTAAAATAAACTACTTGCTTTTGTTTCCCGCAAGCGCAATTTAATCTTATTTGCATTTAATAAAATGAATCGAGCCATGGTTTTAGGTCTCACGGGCGGTATGGGTTGTGGAAAGTCCACGGCAGCGCGTCAGTTCGAAGCGCAAGGTTTCGCGCGGCTGGATTCCGATGAGGCGATTAGATCGCAGTTGTATGCTTCGCAGGAAGTTATCGATGCAATGGCCCAGCATTTTGGAGGGAGCGTGCTCGATGCCGATGGAGCGGTCAACCGAGCGTGGTTAGCGGGAGTCGTCTTCGAATCCGGATCCGAGCGCCGTTGGCTGGAGGGGTTTCTGCATCCACGATTGTTTGCTTACTGGCGAACGTGTTTGGCCGAGAAATCCCGGCGAAGCTGGGTCTTTGAGGTTCCCTTACTGTTCGAGAAACAGCTGGAAAATTGGTTTGATTTCACGGTCTGCGTGACCACTACTGCGGGGAACCAATTGGTTCGGCTGGAAAAGCGCGGAATTACCCGAGCGCAGGCCGAGCTTCGTATCTCCAAGCAATTGCCCTTGGCCCGTAAAGTCGAGCTCGCCGATTTTGTGATCGGTAACGATGGCACACCTGACTTTTTGCGACTTCAAGTAGACGCATTTATTCGGACCGTCGCAGCTCGTCGCTAACGCGGATGCCGGGCGGGGGTGGTGGGGATTGGTCGACCTGATCAACTTTAAGCATTATCATGGAAAAAGCTTCCAAGACTCGTGGCGCGGATTCCGCGGCGCAAAAACCGAAACGCCCGCGCGTACGAACACGCACCGCGGCCCCCAAGTCGCGATCGAAGGCTGCAAAGTCAGCCGTCGTGTCGACCGACGAATTACCCCTTTCCGCCCCCGTGGCAGACGTCACTGCCCGGCCTCGAGAGGTCGAAGCTCCTCCATCCCGACTGGAAGCGCCCGAGCCGGCTCCCCGTAGCGGCGGTAAAAAGGCCGAGTCGGACGAACGGCGTGAGCCTCGCGAAGTCTTTGTTCCAGCTCCCCGCGAGCAGCCTGCGCCGACCGAACATTCCGAGCCTCCCGTGCGCGAGGAGGCGCTCCGCGTTCCGGAAGTGCCGACCCCGGTCGAAATTCGCCCGCAACCTTCGGTCGACGACCCTTCGCCGCATGTGTCCGAGGCTCCGCCGCCGCCGCAGCGCGTGGAGGGTCAGGGTGAGCCCCAGAGCGGAAACGACGGCGGGGGACAGCGTCCGCCTTCGAATTATCCGCAGCGGGAGTTCCGGGGACGCGATTACTGGAAGCAGTTGAAGAAGGAGAAGCGAAACAAGCACGGCAAACCTTGGCAACCGAGCCAAGGTGGTGGGGGTGGGGGCGAGCGCGCTCCGCTAAACCCGCCGCCCCCGCCACCTTCGGTCGCACCTAAACTGGGCGATCTGCCGGATCCTGCCCGCTTTGGAGACCTCGCGGCACTGGATGCGCTCGCGTCCGGTATCGGCGCCGGTACCGGCGACCCCATTTCGCTCGATGTCGTTTATGCTTTGCCACTGGCCGAGCTGGCGGCGTTTGCCCGTACGTTGGGTGCGACGATCGAAGGACAACAACCGCGTAGGCTTTTACTCGCCGAAATTTTCAAGGCGGCGTCGGCGCAGAAGCGCTCGTTGCGCGACCGCGGGTGGCTCGACATTAGCGATCGAGGTCATGGGTTTGTCGTGCACGAGCACGTCAACTATCGCTTGTATCCGGAAGATTCGTACGTGCCGGAGGCCTTGATCAAACGCTATGGATTGAAGCGTGGGCATTCCCTCGAGGTGCTGGTGCAGGCGCCCGTGGGCGAGGATCGTTGTCCGGCGGCGGTTCGGATCGAGCGCGTGATGGACGGTCCGCCCGAAGAAGCGAACAATGTCACTCCCTTCGAGGAGCTGATTCCTTACTATCCCCTGCAACGGATTCTGCTGGAGGCACCGGAAGTGCAGAAGGACATCTCGATGCGGACGGTGGATCTGCTTACTCCGGTCGGATTCGGGCAACGTGGGTTGATCGTCGCGCCCCCTCGCACCGGCAAAACGGTTTTGCTTCAGAATATCGCCAATTCCGTTTCCGAGAATTTTCCCGATGTGAAGTTGATCCTTCTCCTCATCGACGAACGTCCGGAAGAGGTCACCGACTTCAAGCGCCACACGAAAGGCGAAGTGGTTTCGTCGACGTTCGACGAGTCGCCGGAAAGTCACGTGCATTGTGCGGAGATGGTGGGCGAAAAAGCCCGCCGACTGGTCGAGCGGGGGCAGCATGTGGTCATCCTGCTCGATTCGATCACCCGGCTCGCGCGCGCCTACAACGCACTCGCGTCGAATTCGGGCAAAATCATGTCGGGCGGCATGGAGGCGACGGCGCTGCAGCGTCCCAAGCGCTTCTTCGGTGCGGCCCGCAATATCGAAGGCGGCGGTAGTCTGACGATCCTCGCCAGTGCGCTGATCGATACGGGAAGCCGGATGGACGAGGTGATCTTCGAAGAGTTCAAGGGCACCGGAAACATGGAACTTCATCTGGACCGTGGTTTGTCCGACAAGCGGATTTTCCCGGCGATCAATATGCTTCGATCGGGCACGCGAAAGGAAGAACTCATCTATCACCCCGAGGAGCTTCTCCGGATTTATGGGCTGCGCCGCACGATGCAGGGTATCGGACCGATCGAATCGATGGAGATGCTCATTCAACGTCTCAAGAAGACGAAATCCAACGCAGAGTTTCTCATGAGCCTGGCTCGGTAGGCTCCCGGATCCCATGAAAACGGTCGGCGCCTTCTTCGAATGAACGCAGCCGACGAGGTTCTCGTTGAGTTAGCCCTAAAAAGGGCGCTGGTGACCCCGGAGCAGGTATCGGGCGCTCGTTCCCGCTCCGGTCTGGGAGAATCCGCTTCGCCCTTGGCGACCGGCACAGGAGTGCTCGCCTTTCTTTTTGCGGAAACCCCGGGCCTTTCCCACGCCGTCGCCGAAGCCCTCTCGGAAGAGTTCGGTCTGCCTCGGGTGCGGAGCTTGGGGAGTCCGGCCCCGCTGCGGGAGGTGCTGGCAGCGATTCCTGCCACCGTTGCTCGGCAACATCGGGTTTTTCCTGTCGGTTTAGGGAAAAACTGCCTTCGAATCGCGATCGATAATCCTTTCGACGAGGCGAGAATTGAGTCCTTGAAGAATGCAGTCCAGAGGGAGGTCGAACTCGTCTCAGCGTCTTCAGAAGAAATCGAGACGGCATTAGACTTATTTTATGCTATCGATTTACAAGTTGTTAACGAATCGGAGGCATTTTTTGGAGCGTTTGAGACCGTTTCGACCGCCACGAAAGGGGGGAGCGCGCAAGTCGGGATCGAGGAGAAGCTCAGCCTGAGTGGAGATGAGCCGATAATTAAGGTGGTGGGAGCACTCATTACGGATGCCATCAAGCGGCGAGCCTCGGATATCCATCTGGAACCGATGGCTGGGCGCTTCCGTGTCCGAAATCGGGTCGACGGCGTGTTACTGGAAGTAAATGGCCCCGCGCTCCGTTTTCAACCTGCGGTGATTTCTCGCGTCAAAATCATGGCGAATCTCTCCATTGCGGAGAAGCGCGTTCCCCAGGACGGGCGAATTCGTTGGCAGGAGGGCGGGTCGTGTGTCGATTTGCGCGTTTCGACCCTTCCGTCCACGCATGGCGAAAGCGTCGTCATGCGGATTTTGAATGGAGCGCACGCCTCCCTCGATTTGGGAGAGCTTGGCATGGATGCGAACGATCGAGCGATTTGGGAGCGGCTGATTTCCCTTTCGGACGGCATGCTGCTGGTGACAGGCCCCACGGGTTCGGGGAAAACCACTACACTCTACAGTCTGCTCAACACGCTCAATCATCCGCGCCGGAAGATCGTGACGGTGGAAGATCCGGTGGAGTACCAGATTTCCGGCATCAACCAAGTGCCCGTCCGACCGGAGATCGGCATGACGTTCGCCCACGCCCTGCGTGCACTGCTCAGGCAGGCGCCGAATATTTTGATGATCGGCGAAATCCGAGATCGCGAGACCGCCGAGATCGCGGCGAACGCCGCCCAGACCGGGCATCTGGTCTTTTCAACGCTGCACACCAACGACGCGTGTGGCGCTCTCGCCCGACTGACCGATTTGGGCGTTCCCTCGTTCATGGTGTCGGCCGCGCTTCGCGGCGTGCTCGCGCAGCGGCTGGTGCGGCGAATCTGCGAACGGTGCAAGCGGACCCGCGCGGCTACTTTCGCCGAACGCTCTGCCTTGGGCGCGGCGGGAGGCTCCGCCGAGGAAACCACCGTTGCCGAGGGTGCCGGGTGCGTCGCGTGCAACCGAACGGGCTATCGCGGTCGTGTCGGACTTTTCGAACTCCTCGCGATCGATCGGGAGATGCAGCTGGCGCTGCTGTCGCCCGCGGGAGTGTCCGCGATCCGAAAACGGTGGCGCAGTCGCGGGGGACGGACTCTCCGGGAAGACGGCCTGAGCAAGATTCGCTCCGGGTTGACCACGCTGCAGGAAGTGATTTCGGCGACGGTGAGGGATGACATTAACTCCATCTGAATTTATGAGCTACGAAATGAACGATCTCTTGGAACTGGTCGTGGACCAAAATGCGTCCGACCTCCACTGTCAGGTGGGCCAGCCACCGACCCTGCGCATTAGCGGAAGTATGGTTCCCATCGAGGGACCCAGTCTGACCCCGGCCGACACCGAGAAGCTCGTTTTGTCGATCAGTCCGGACAATCACGTCCAGAACCTGAAGATGAACGGCGGTTCCGACTTCGGTTTCGCTTACATGGATCGCGCCCGCTTTCGCGTCTCCATTCTTAAGTCGAAGGGAAGCTATGGGCTGGTGTTACGGCAGATTCCGAATCGCATGTTCGGCTTGCGCGACATCGGTTTGCCGGACCGGGTCAAGGAGCTGCTTTACCGTCCCCGCGGCCTCATCCTCGTCACCGGGCCCACCGGATCGGGAAAGTCGACGACGCTGGCATCGATGATCAACTACATCAACGAGCATCGCGACGGTCACATTATCACGATCGAGGATCCGATCGAATACTACCATGCGCACAAGCAGTGCATTGTCACCCAGCGCGAGATCGGTGTCGACGTGCCTTCGTTTTCCGAGGCGATACGGCGCGCGCTCCGGCAGGACCCGGATATTATTCTCGTGGGAGAAATGCGCGATCTGGAAACGATCGAAGCGGCGATCAGCGCGGCGGAGACGGGACATCTGGTGTTTGGAACGCTGCACACGAACAGCGCCGCCAAGACGATCGATCGAATCGTCGACGCGTTTCCCGCCAACATGAAGGAGATGATACGCACCCAGCTCGCCTCGTCCATCGTCGCGGTCATCTCGCAGGTACTGTGTAAAAAAACCGGTGGCGGTCGGATCGCGGGCTATGAGATCATGATCAACACGACCTCCATCGCGTCGTTGATTCGCGAGAACAAGACGTTCCGGATCACCTCCGACATCCAGACGGGTGCGAATCTTGGTATGATCACAATGGATACCCATTTGATGAGCCTCGTAAACCGGGAAATGGTTTCTCCGGACGAGGCCTTGGAGAAGGCCCAGGATGCGCTGGGCATGAAGGAGAAGCTGCTGCAGATGGGCTTCAAGCTGAGGACGATTTAGCGATCGAACCCGCCCTGCGCCGTTCCGCCCACCCGCATCCCTCCACCGATGGCGACGAACGCTGCACGCGTGGGTTTGGCCTGGGCCAAAAGTGCCGGCCCCAAGAGGGCGGCCGTCGAACGGACCGCTGCATCCGATCCGGCTGGCGACGGCCCGGCCGTCGGCTGGGTCGATTCTCTCTTTTCGGAGGCGATTTCCCTGCGGGCGTCCGACGTGCACTTGGAGCCGTTCGATGGGCGGCTGGCGGTGCGGATGCGGGTCGACGGCGTTCTGATCGAACGCCCTTCGCCGACGGTGGCATGGATGCGCTCGATCGCCTCCCGGATCAAGGTGTTGGCAAACCTCGACATTGCCGAATGTCGTCTACCGCAGGACGGACGGATCGGTTTTTCCACGGAAGGGCGGTCTGTCGATTTGCGCGTTTCGACACTGGCGACGGTGTTCGGCGAGTCGATTGTGGTACGAATCCTCGACCGAGCGGCCACAAAACTGAATCTCGAGGATCTCGGAATGCCCGACGATCTTCTCAAGGCCGTTCGTTCGCTGATCGAGCGTCCCAACGGACTTTTGATCGTGACAGGCCCGACCGGGTCGGGAAAGACCACCACGCTCTACAGCGCCCTGTGTGCACTGAATTCTCCGGAAGCGAAACTTCTGACGGCAGAGGATCCCGTGGAATTCGATGTTTGCGGCGTCGTGCAGACTTCCGTGAACGCGGCAGCCGGATTGACCTTTGCCTCCGCGCTACGGGCGTTCCTGCGTCAAGATCCGGACGTGATCATGGTCGGCGAAATTCGCGATGCCGAAACCGCTCGGATCGCGATCCAAGCGGCACTGACCGGTCACCTGGTTCTATCCACTCTCCATACCCGCGACGCCGCCGGGGCGGTCGCGCGCTTGGTCGATATGGGTGTCGAGCCGTTTCTGGTTTCGGCGGCTCTGATTGGTGTCGTCGCGCAACGGCTGGTCAGACGAATTTGTCCGGCGTGCCAGGAGCCGTGCGAGCCGGATGCGGAGAAGCGAGCCTGTGCGCAGGAGTCGCATGACGCGGTGGAGTCATTGCGTTTTTTTCGCGGTGCGGGTTGTTCGGCATGCGAAGGGAGCGGCTTCTCGGGGCGACGGGGATTGTACGAGCTGCTAGCGGTGGACGACGACATCCGCGATTCGGTGGTCGCTGGTGCCTCGGGCCTTGCGCTCAAAGATGCGGCGATTTCGAAGGGGATGCGCACGCTTCGCCACGAGGGAATCCGTGCGGTACACCGAGGCTGGGTGGGCATCGACGACGTGTTGGCCTCCACCTAGCAAAAGGACCGGCGATCCTTCGCGAGATGGGGGATTCGGAACGGTCTAGATTTCTCCCAAACGCACGCAGGCAACTTCTCTGCCTTCGTAGGAAACGAGAGGAGGAAATGCCGTTTTGCATTTCTCCTGAGCGTAGGGGCACCGCGGATGAAACGTGCAGCCTGCCGGCGGGTAAATGGGAGAGGGTGGATCGCCGGGCAAGACAATGCGCCGTCGGTTGCGTTCGACGTCGGGGTTCGGCGTCGGAATCGCGCTCACCAACGCCCGCGTGTAGGGATGTTGCGGGCGTTCGATCACGTCCGATGCTTCGCCCAGCTCCACAATTTTGCCTAGGTACATCACGGCGACGCGATTGGAGATGTGCTTCACCACGGAAAGATCGTGGGCGATAAATACCAGGGTCAGACTCATCTCGCGCACCAGCGTGGCGAGGAGGTTCAGGATTTGGGCCTGAATCGAGACGTCGAGCGCGGAAACCGGCTCGTCCGCGATGATCACCTCCGGGCGGAGCGCGAGAGCGCGGGCAATCGCAATTCTCTGTCTTTGGCCGCCGGAAAATTCATGCGGGTATTTTTGCATGAAACGAGGTGCGAGGCCGACCCGCTCCATCAGCTCGGCGACGCGCGCGGTGATTTGCGACTTGTCGCAGGCCCCGTGCACCAGCAGCGGCTCGGCGAGCGTCGCGAACACCGTCATGCGCGGATTCAGGGAGGCGTAAGGATCCTGAAAAACCATCTGCAATCCTTTGCGTTGGGTTCTCAACTCCTCCGCGGACTGCAAGGATAGGTTTTTTCCTCCGAGAATGACTGCCCCGGACGTCGTGGGTAGAAGTTGCAGGATGGTGCGGGCAAGGGTGGATTTTCCGCAGCCCGATTCGCCCACGAGTCCGAGGACTTCGCCGCGGGCGACTTGGAGACTCACACCGTCGACGGCCTTGACGGTGCCCACTTGCCGGCGGAAGAGAAATCCCTGATGAATGGGAAAATGCGTTTTGACGTCCTTAAGCTCCAAAATGGGTTCGGTGGCCGGTGAGGCCGGAGCCGACGCGTGGGAAGGAGAGACCGGTGTATTCACAAATCGCCTGCTTGGACACGGATGCATGCCTGAAGATGCCCGGCGTTGTACTCCGCGAGCTGGGGCTCTCGTTCGACACATTTGGGCAAGGCAAACGCACACCGAGGGGCAAAGGGACAGCCGATCGCGGGTTTCGAAAGATCTGGGGGCATCCCGGGGATCGTGAAAAGCTCAGCACCCTTGGGTTGGAGGGAGGGAATCGATTGTTGCAGCGCGCGCGTGTAGGGGTGCCGGGGCTGATAGAAGAGCGTACGCGTTTCGGCGGTTTCCACGATTTTTCCTGCGTACATCACCTGAACCCGGTCACAGAGTCCCGACACCACTCCAAGGTCATGAGTGATGAAAATGACCGCCATGTTGAACTCGCGCTGCAATCGTTTGATCAGTTCGAGAATCTGCGCCTGAACGGTGACATCGAGGGCCGTGGTGGGTTCATCCGCAATCAACAGCTCGGGTTGGGTGATCAGCGCCATCGCGATCATGACTCGCTGACGCATTCCACCCGAAAACTCGTGCGGATAGTAGTGGATACGTTTCGCCGCGTCGTTGATTCCGACCGCGTCGAGCATCGCCAAGGCCCGCTTCAACGCATCGCCCCTGGAGATTTTTTCGTGAATCAGCAGCGGTTCGACCAGCTGCTCGGAAATACGCATGTAGGGATTCAGCGACGTCATCGGATCTTGGAAGATCATCGCAATGCGTTTTCCCCGGATGCTGCGCGACTGTTTCGGGGTGCAACGAAGCAGATCTACGCCGTCGAACAGCGCCGAACCGCCTTCAATGCGCCCGGGAGGCTGAGGAATCAGTCCCATGATCGAGTAGCAGGTCACCGACTTCCCCGAACCCGACTCGCCGACGATGCCGAGGGTTTCGCCCGGTTCCAGATTGAAGCTCACGCCGTCGACGGCCCGGTAGACCCCGTTACGTGTGTGAAAGTAAGTTCGAAGGTCTTTGACGGACAGCAGCGGCACGAGTGAAGGCGGGAAAAGAGTAGAACGTGAAATGTGAGATCCGCACCGCAACGCTAATCGGTTCCGACGTTTTCCGCGAGGATCGCCCGAACCCGCGCCACGACGGCCTCCGGTTTCAGTCGGTCGAGCGACCCGCCGCCGGTCGGCGGACATCCCGGGGGTTGCATGATTTCCACCCGCGAGGCGAATAC